>LWDU01042495.1_pt1 | contig 65454 bp, 52 predicted proteins | sample 727161 | NCBI WGS metagenome assembly LWDU01 (sample SAMN04566230, study PRJNA314399) | hydrothermal vent metagenome | isolation source: deep sea hydrothermal plume seawater | place: Mexico: Gulf of California, Guaymas Basin | collected 2004-07-11 | reverse complement strand
TGCTCGCCTTCGGCTGGTTGCTCGTCACGGTGGCGACCGCTCTGCTGGCCCCATGGCTTCCCATCGCCGCTCCCGATGCGGCGCTCCCCGAGGCGGCATGGTCCGCTCCCGATGACCATTTCTTGCTCGGCTCCGATGCCCTCGGTCGTGATCTGTGGAGCAGGATTCTCTGGGGAACCCGCATCTCGTTGGCGTGTGCGATCGCGGGCGGAAGCGCCGCACTGCTGCTGGGAGTCAGCTGGGGATTACTGGCGGGGGGCGGCTCCTCGACCCGCGATCACTGGATGATGCGCGTCGTCGACCTGCTCGATTCCGTGCCGCTGGTGTTCCTGGTGATCCTGCTGGCGAGCGTTGCCCGCAACAGCGCCTGGATGGACGCAGCAGGTGGACTGGCGCTCTTCTTCATCATCCTGGGAGTGGTCTACTGGACCCCGATGGCCCGTGTCGTTCGGGGGGAAACCCGATCGTTGATCCGTCGCGAATGGGCGCTGGCCGCCACCGCACTGGGAACGCCCCCGCGCCGCCTCTTGTGGCGACAGGTGCTGCCCAATCTGCTACCCACGATCCTGGTGACCCTCACCCTCATCATTCCCCGGGTGCTGTTGTTCGAAGCTTTTCTGTCATTCCTGGGACTGGGAGTGCAAGCGCCAGAAGTCTCGTGGGGAACTCTCGCTCGTGATGCGTTCGAGGTACTGAATCCAGTTCGCACCGCCTGGTGGATGGTACTGTTTCCGTCACTGGCGCTGGCAGCGACTCTGCTCTCCCTCAACATCGTCGGGGATGCGATGCGAACGGCACTCGATCCCAAACAGAAACGATGATGGACGAGGACGGCGTTCGATCAGTCCTTCATCTTGGGATCGAAGGCGTCACGAAGACCATCGCCCAGCAGATTGAAACCGAGCACGGTGAACATGATGGCGAGCCCGGGGAAGATCCCCATCCACGGCATGGTGATCCAGTACTCCTTCGAGTCGACCAGCATTCGACCCCAGGAGGGGGCCGGTGGCGGCAATCCGATGCCGAGAAAGGACAGCCCTGCCTCTGCGAGAATGTTACCGGCGATCATCAGGGTGGAAACCACCACGACCGGGCCGAGACAGTTCGGCAGCACATGCCCGATGAGGATGCGAGTATCACTCTGTCCCAGCGCTCGGGCGCCGAGCACGAACTCACTGCCACGAAGTGAGATCACCTGCGCGCGGACGATTCGAGCCACTCCGGGCCAGCCCACAACACCGAGTGCCGAAAAGATGACGATCTCATTGGGCTTCTCGAATACCGCCAGTATGCCGATCATCAGCAGCAAACTGGGGAAAGCAAAGAAGGTGTCGGTCAATCTGGAAATCAGGGTATCGACCAGTCCACCACGAAAGCCTGCCACGCTGCCGAGGACCAATCCGATCAGCAGCGCAACGATGGTCCCGATAAGGCCCACCCGAAGCGAGATCCCGGCGCCGTAGATGATGCGAGTCAGCACATCACGGCCCAGTTCATCGGTGCCGAGTGGATGTCCGGGGATCCCGGGAGGTTGCTGATACTGGTCCTTGTCTCGGAACTGGTCGCGGAATTGGTAGGGGCCGGATCCGTCTGCATGCGAGGGCACCAGCATCGACGGGAAGAACGCCAGCAAGATGACGAACAGCACCACCGCAGCCCCCGCCATCGCGAGAACATTGCGTCGCAAGCGCCGGAAGGCCATCTGGGTCGGGGATTTTCCTCGGTTAGTTGCGGTCATCACGCACCCTCGGATCGAACCAGGCATACGACAGATCGACCAGCAAGTTGACCCCGACAAAGACAAAAGACATCAACAGGATGCCGCCTGTGACCAGTTCCCTGTCACGTTGCTTGATGGCTTCCACCACCTCACGCCCGAGGCCGGGCAAGGCAAAGACTGTTTCGGTCAAGACAGCCCCCACCAGCAGATAACCGAATGAATTTCCGACCACCGTGACGATCGGGATCGCAGCATTTCGCATCGCATGTTTCAGGACGACCACGGACTCCGACAGACCCTTCGATCTGGCCGTGCGAATGTAGTCCTGCGTCAACACATCGAGCATCGCAGAACGACTGAGCCTTGCGATGGTCGCAGACGAAAGCAGACCCAGTGCGGTGGCGGGCATCGCGAGACTGGTCAGCATCGTGGCCCAGTTTTCGTCGTTGAAACCTGTTCGTGGAAGATCAAAGATCGGAGCCACATAGATGATCATCAGTATTCCAAGCCAGAACACAGGCATCGAGACCCCGATGATCGCCACCAGCATCGATACATAATCGATCACAGTCCTGCTATGAACGGCAGAGAGAACGCCCGCACCGATGCCGACAAAGAGTGCAACGATCATCGAAAGGAACGCCAGGCGAAGCGTCACGAAGAAGGCCTCCCCGAGGATCTCGTTGACGCTCTTGCCCGCCTTGACATCCGATTCACCGAGATCGAAGCGGGTGAAGAGCCGCCAGAGGTATCTGCCGTACTGCACTGGAAGTGCATCGTTGTAGCCGCGAGACTCGTTGTAGGCATCGACTTGAGCGGGTTCAGCCCTTTGCCCCATGCGTATGCGCCCTGGATTACCCGGAATTGCCGCATTCAACAGGAATACGATGAGGGTGACCAGCAAGATGACCGGGATCGCCTCGAGCAGTCTTCGCAGGGTGAATGAGAGCACTGAACCTCGTTACTGAGCACCGGGGTTGTTGAGTTCAACGAGGTGCCAGCGAACATGGTTGCCCTGGATGTCGTCGCACATCCCGGTGGGATTGAAGTTCTGTACATAGGGTTTTTTCAGGATGGTCTCTCGCCCGAACAACAGGAAGAGCCACGGGCTATCCTTCAGGATCAAGCGTTCCGCTTGCTGCAGCAGATCAATCCGTTCATCCATGTCCGTGATCAGGTAGGACCTGTCGATCAGAGCGTCGACCTGTGGATTGTCGTAAAAGGACACGTTTCCGTTGGGCCCCTTGTTCTTGGAATGAAAAAGGAATGCCAGAAAGTTTTCAGGGTCCGGGTAATCCGCAACCCAACCGAGTCGAAAAAAGGGTGGCTCTCCCGAATCGGTGGCCTCGATGAAGGCGCCCCAGTCGAGCATCCTCAATCCGATGGGGATCCCCGCCTGTTTCAGGTCTTCCTGCACGACCTGAGCGATCTTGGCATTGTCGCCCTGGGTATTGAACCAGAGATCCACCGAGGGCAGTCCTTCACCCTTCGGGTATCCCGCCTCTGCCAGCAACTCCTGAGCGCGCTCTCGATCGAGTTCAAAGGCGGGTCGCGATGAATCATGACCCAGAATGCCCGGGGGCAAGATGCCGTTGGCGGCGTAGAAGCGTCCTTCGAGCAGCACTTCACCGAGAAACTTGCGATCCACCGCCAGGTTGACCGCCTCCCGCAACTTCCGCGCACTCTCGGAATTGCCGGCGTAAGGGGAGCCTTCCTTATCGAGATTGAACCCGTAGTACTGCACCACCAGTGAAGGCCACGACATCACTTCATCGGCACGATTGGAGTTCATCCAGCGCGGATAGACGCCCTGGGTCACATTCATGACCTCGAAGTTCCCCGCCTTGTACTCCTCCAGTTGAGCCAGCGGCTCGGGGATGACTCGATAGTGAATCCGTGAAATCTTTGGCGCGCCTTCGAAATAATCCGGGTTCGCCCTCAGGTGCAGCGACGTTCCTTCTTTCCACTGGTCGAGGATGAAGGCGCCGGTGCCGGTCGGAAGGCGAGAAAATGCGTGGCCATGCTCCTCGACCAGTTCACGCGGCACCACGGCGGTATTGACCATCGCCAGGTGATAGATGAAGGGTGCATACGGCTTCTTCAGGGTGATCCGTAACTGCAGATCTCCCAGCACCTCGATGCCCTTGATCTCGGGAGCGTCTTCCGACTTTGATCGAGCCGCCTCGATCGCCTCAGCAGCACCGAGGATGGGCTCGATCAGATTGGATCGTTTCGAGCGAACCGAAGCCAATCTCTGCAAGCTGTACTTGAAGTCCGTTGCGGTGACCGTACGGCCATGACTGAATTTCACTCCCTCGCGCAGAGTGAAATTGTACTGGAGACCATCGTCAGAGATCACCGGCATCGCCGCAGCGAGGCACGGTTCCAGATTCAGATCGGGATCGTAGTCGAGCAGCGTATTGAAGATCTTCGAGGCCACTCCGTCAGAAGTGGTATCCGAGACGAGGATGGGATCGAGATCGGGAGGGTTGGTCATCAACGGAATACGAAAGATGCCGTCGGGATGAGGGGCCGAAACGCTCTTGATCTGGTTTGTAGTCGCTATTTCATTACCAGGATCCGCCATACAGCCAGAGATCGAGATGACGAGTGCGAGCCCAACGGCAAGTGCCACTCGATCGATAATGGAATTCAACATCCGAAATGCTCCTCTGATCTGCTCGATACCAACACCTGGAGGCATCCAATCGCCTACAGGAGTCGGCACAGTATCCGAATTGACTCGCCAGTTCGAGTCCACCTGCCTGACGGTCGCTGTTGCCGACGCTTACGGGGCGCCTCGACCTCTTCTGCGGTGAAACCATGCCGCCGGAAGATGTTCTGTTTTAGAGCGGATTGCCGCATCTGCCGAGGCGATGTAACTTATCCTCTCCGTTGACCTTGGAAAGCCCGCTGCGATCGACAACTGATTTCGATCCGATGGATTTGATCCGATGGATTCGATCACAACTCACGACGATGATGAGGACCCCCATGAGCCCGATTTCTTGCCACACCTCGAGGATGCTCCAGTGGAATCTCCAGGCGACTTCCCGCTGGCGCCGCCGGACCCGCTTCAGTGGGCTGCTGGGCTTCGGCTGGCTGCTGGGTTTGTGCGGATGGGTCTGTCTCTGTGCTACAGGCGAGTTGAATGCCCAGCCAGGGGACTCACTCCAGTCTGCCCAGACCAACGCAAGTCTCGATTCACCTTCCGACGATGATCCGCCAGTACGGCGCATACGCATCCGGCGCAACACCAAGTTGCCGGAGCCCACTCCGGATCCCTCGATCCCGATCGGCACCCCTTCCCCTGCTTTTCTCGGAGAAGCCCCCGATGATGCCATCATCGAGAATCGTACCGGAACCTATGGTGGTCGTTTCGTCTACGCCATCCTCGGAGAGGTCGAGACTTTCAATCCGGTCGAACCGAAGGGTGCCACCGATCAGGAGATCCGTGCCCTGGTCTTTTCCAGTCTGGTTCAGTACAACAATGGAGACTGGCATACGTCACCGGACCTGGCCAAATCGTGGCAGGTTTCCGATGACCATCTCACATGGACTTTTTTCTTGCGTGAAGGAATCCTCTGGAGTGACGGAACACCACTGACAGTAGACGATGTAGAGTTTTCCTTTCACGCGGTGTTTCACGACCAGATCGCCACCAGTATCCGCGACGGTTTCAAACACCCGCAAACCGGGGATCTCCCCCAGGTCAGCGTCGACCACGATCAAAATGCGGTGATCTTCACCCTGTCACGGATCGATTCTCAATTCCTGACTCACCTCGGGGCCGTCAGCATCATCCCGAAACACCTGTGGAAGGACCATCTACAGGAGCAAGACCCGACCATCCTGCAACAGATGACCTCCAACTCGCCGCCAGAGCTGCTGGTGGGAAGTGGTCCCTTTGTCCTGAAGGAGTACATCCCCGCCGAAAAAATCGTTTATCAGCGCAATCCTCGCTACTGGAAGAAGGATAGTCGTGGTCAACGGCTGCCCTACATCGACGAGGTCGTGATCTTGCTGGTCAAGGATCTCAACTTGCAGTGGCAGAAGTTCGAGGCGGGAGAACTCGACATCTTCATGGATCTTCCGGCAGACCATTTCCGTGAAGCGACGGCGATGGAGAAAGCGGGAACTGCGGATCTGGTTCGCCTCGGAGTCAGCCTCAACACCAACTGGGTCTGTTTCAACATGCATCCGGGAAAGAATCCTGAAACAGGAGAGCCCTTCGTCGACGAGGAAAAGTCATACTGGTTTCATCAACTGGATTTCCGCAAGGCGGTCAATCACGCCATCGATCGCGATGGCATCAAGAGAACCGCTTTCCAGGGCAGGGCGACCGCCATCTGGTCCTCCGTCACTCCTGGAAATCGCTCCTGGTTCCATCGAGGGGTCTCGACCTACCCTTATTCGGTGGAGACAGCCCAGCGCTACCTCGATGAACTGGGCTGGAAAGACACCGATGGAGATGGCGTCCGTGAAGATGATCAGGGTCGCCCCATCCGCTTCACCCTCAACACCAATGTCGAGAACAACCTTCGTCAGCAGATCGGCAACATGATCTCCCAGGACCTCAAGAAGGTCGGGATCGATGTCAATTTCAAGCCGCAGATCTTCAATGATCTGGTCACCAGCCTGAGAGACAGCCACAAGTGGGACATGATTCTGCTGGGCTGGGGATCAGGCGTGCCGCCTGACCCTGCCAACGGCAAGAACATCACCCTGTCCAGCGGGCGCCTTCATGCCTGGAATCCACAGCAAGCAAAACCTGCGACAAAGTGGGAAGCTCGCATCGATCAATTGATGGCGATGATGGACGAAGAACTCGATGACAGCGTCCGCAAGGGATACTTCGATGAAGTCCAGGAACTGATGGGGCAGAATATTCCCATCCTGTATCTGATCGCCGCCAACTCGTACTGCACGATCAAGAAGGGCCGCCTGGGAAATCTCTGGCCGAGTCTGCTACGTCCTCAGTTGACCTGGAATCTCGAAACCCTGTGGATCCGACAGTGACGAAGCCGGAGAGACGACCTTGCTGACCTTCACCATCCGCCGGTTACTTTCGATCCCACCACTGATACTGGTGGTCTCGTTACTCACCTTCTTGCTGCTGAAAACAGCACCGGGTGATTTCTATAGCCAACAAGAAGCGGATCCTGCCCGGTCACTGACCGAGGTCCTTCGCCAGAAGGAATCGGCCGGATTACTCCACCGACTGAATCCGAGTCAGCTGGAAGCTCTCGGAGAATTCACCGATGAAGGAGCGACCTGGTCCTTTCGCGATGTAGGAGATAAGATTCCCACCATCTTGCAAGATGGAATCATCGTCGAGCATCGACTGGCCAGCCGTAGCTTGCTCAACTTCCAGGTCGGATCGACCCGTTATCAATGCGACGACGAGGGCGTGGTGTATCGCAAGGTCGGTCCGATCGAGGGCTTCTTTTCCTGGTTTTTCAATGCACTCTCGGGAGATTTCGGACGATCCTACAAGTTCAATCGACCGGTCTTTGGCATCATCGCTGAACGATTGTGGAACACCTTGACCCTGTCGATTGCCGCTCTCGTCATAGCCTACGGACTGGGAGTCCCGCTGGGGGTCTTCGCTGCAGTGAAACCCAATTCTCCGATCGATCACACCGCCGGGATATTCGCTTTCATCGGACTTTCGGTGCCGACTGTATTCTCTGCGCTACTTGCGGTGCTCTTTGCCACATACAGCGGGCTCTTCCCCATCGGAGACATGAGATCGCTCGATTACCACCAGTTGAGCTTCTGGGGAAAAATCGGTGATCGAATCCACCACCTGGTGTTGCCCGCCATCGTTCTGGGCACATCGGCGATGGCTGGCTACATGCGCCAGGCCCGCGGCAACATGATCGAAGCACTGGGCCAGGACTACGTCAGAACCGCTCGAGCCAAGGGAGTTCCCCACACCGGTGTACTGTTCAAACACGCCTTCAGAAATGCCGTCAATCCGCTCATCACGATGTTTGGTTACTCGCTGGCCAGTCTGCTCAGCGGCAGCCTGCTGGTCGAGATCGTCATGAACTGGCCCGGCCTCGGGCGACTGGTCTTCGAGGCGATCTCAGCCAAAGATGAACCACTGGTTCTGGCCAGCGTCCTGATCTCGACCCTGCTGCTGGTCTTTGGCAATCTGGTCGCAGATCTGCTACTGGCGCTGGTCGACCCGAGGGTGAGGCTTTCCTGATGAGTCTCGAAAACCAACAAAACACGCTCCCACCCCCGCGAGGTCCGTGGGCGATGCTCTGGCATCGATTGCGCAAGAATCGCCTGGCGATGATCGGTGCTGCAATCTTGCTGGTTCTCTACACCCTCAGCTGCTTCGGCGGCTTCATCGCACCCTATAGCAGTAATGAGACCAACAAGTACACCGTCAAGTATGGTCCGATGCTGCTGGGCGGATATTCCATCACTAAAGTCGGTGAAGTGATCGATGAGGACGAGAACTACAACGAAATCATCCTCTCGACCTATGAACGCAACTGGAACTGGTTCGAAGGCGGAATTCACTTCCACAACAGCGACAACGAGTTCACCTTTCGCCCCCATGTCCACCCCCTCAGGGAGTACCAGTCGTGGGATGAATACGGTGAGTCCGAATACTTGATGGCGGTCGACCGAACCATCTCGCTTCCGATTCAGTTCTTCGTCGAGCGAGAAGAATCTCATGAGCTGTTCAGCCTATGTGGATTTTTCCCCATCCAGGGCAAGACCCATCTGATGGGATTGGACACGGAGCAACTACCGAGTGATCGCGCGGATCTGCACCCGGGCCTCTTCTTGCTCGGGACCGATATCCTCGGGCGCGACCTCTGGACCAGGATCCTCTATGGCGGCCAGGTGTCGCTGTCGGTCGGGTTGATCGGTATCATGATCAGCATCAGCATCGGCCTGGTGATCGGTGGCATCGCCGGATACTTCGGCGGGCAGGTCGATTTCTGGCTGATGCGACTGGTCGAATTGCTGCTAGCGATCCCCGGGTTGTACTTGATCCTGACCCTGCGCTACGCCATCCCCGACCGATTGTCCCCTCGTCAAACCTACATGATGATCGTCGCGATACTTGCCATCGTGGGCTGGGCGAGTACCGGACGGATGATCCGAGGAATGGTCCTGAGTCTACGCGAGAGTGAATACGCACTCGCAGCCAAGGCGCTGGGTGGATCATCCGCGCGGGTCATCTTGCGCCATCTGTTGCCCAACACCGCTTCCATCGTGATCGTCACGGCAACCCTCTATGTGCCCTATTACATCCTTGGAGAAGTAGCTCTCTCCTTCCTCGGATTCGGCATCACCGAGCCCGATTCTTCCTGGGGATTGTTACTCAAGGATTGCAACGTTTCCGAGGTCTTGAAGTACAACCCATGGCTCATCACTCCTGGCTTCTTCATCTTCCTTGCGGTCCTGGCCTACAACTTCCTCGGGGATGGCCTCCGAGATGCCGCCGACCCCAGGGCCTATCTGGGGCTCTCGAAAAAGGCGGAGTCTTGATCTCTTGCTCCTCTTTAGTGCTTCTGCTGGCACTCACCATCTCGTCAGAATCGCCGGCTGAACCGGAAGATTTGGCGACTCCCTCGATCCTCGTGATCGTCGTCGATGATCTGGGATGGAAAGATCTCGGTGTCACCGGCAGTTCATTTTACGAGACACCTTCCATCGACCGATGGGCCGCCGACAGCGTTCGTTTCAGTCGTGCCTATGCCGCCTGTCCCGTGTGCAGTCCCACTCGGGTGAGTCTCCAGACCGGTGTTCATCCGGCACGGCTAGCGACCACCGACTACTTCGGTGCGGCAGGACCAGAGCGCTGGAATCGCAACACCTCTCACTTGCCGGCACCCTACGAAGATCGCCTGCCACTCGACCAACTGAGCCTTGCAGAACTGTTCTCGCCTCACGGCTATGCGACCTTCTTTGCCGGAAAATGGCACCTCGGCCCGAAGGGCTTCTGGCCCGAAGAACAGGGCTATCAGTTCAACCGAGGTGGCTGGACCCAAGGAGGACCCTACGGCGGCAAGAAGTACTTTTCCCCCTATGGAAATCCGCGACTCTCCGACGGCCCGGATGGAGAACACCTGCCCGATCGTCTCGCTTCCGAGACGATCGAGTTCATCGAAGCCCATTCGAAGCAACCATTCCTGGCAGTGCTCTCCTTCTACTCGGTTCACACCCCGCTGATCGCCCGACCCGACCTGAAGGAAAAGTATCAGCAAAAGAAAAAGGAACTGGGACTGCATGCGGAATGGGGCAAGGAGGGAAAACGAAAAGTTCGGATGGTCCAGGAGCATGCGGTTTACGCGGGGATGGTGGAAGCGATGGATGCGGCGGTCGGGCGCGTGTTGGCGGCGCTCAAGCGTCTCGATCTCGAGGACCAGACCATCGTGATGCTGACCTCCGACAACGGCGGCCTCAGCACCTCGGAAGGACACCCCACCAGTAACTGGCCGCTGCGAGGCGGAAAGGGCTGGATGTATGAGGGCGGCATTCGGGTGCCATGGATCGCCCGAGGGCCGGGGATCGTCGGCCATGGACGATTGATCGACCGCCCGATCCAGAGCACTGATCTGGCACCGACATTACTGGAGTTGACAGGGCTTTCCGCACCCGACCACTGGTCACCGGATGGGCACTCCTTCGGCAAGTCCCTCGCCGGCGATGATCCGAGTCCTATCGCACCGCTCTACTGGCACTACCCCCACTATGGAAATCAGGGCGGTTCCCCCTCCTCTGCAGTGATCGATGGGAACTGGAAACTGATCGAGAATCTCGAATCCCAGCAACTGGAACTGTATCACCTGGGCGAGGATCCGGGCGAGACCACCTTGCAGAACCAATCCCATCCGAAACAACTGACACGACTCCACGATATGCTGGTGAAGTGGCGCCAAGAAGTGGGCGCCAGGCCTCTGACCCGACGACCAGAGCAGAAGGACTAGCGGCAATTCCCGATCGATTCGAGCGCTTCTGGATTTGCAATGCTGGTCAGATCTCCGATATCCTTTTCTCCCAGATGACGCGCTCGGATCAACCGGCGCACAATCTTGGCACTGCGAGTCCGTGGTAGATCATCGACGAAGTAGATGGCACGAGGCCGATCGACCTTTCCCAGTGCCTCGACCACCTGATCGACCAGTTGCTGACGCAAGGTCTCACCCTCTAGCGCCGAGGGGTGCAATACCACGAAACAGACCAGTTCAGTCCCCTTCAAGTCATCCGGAACTCCGATGGCCGCAGCCTCACTCACTGCAGAGTGCTCGATCAGTGCCGATTCGATTTCACCGGGGCCAACTCTACGCCCTGCGATGTTGAGAGTGTCATCCGCTCTGCCGAAGAGGAACCACTCGCCGTCATCGTCGATCAGAGCCCAGTCTCCATGATTCCAGATTCCGCCAAAGCGAGACCAGTACGTTTCGAGGTACTTCTCGTCGGCATTCCACAGGGACCTGGTCATCGATGGTGCAGGACTCTTGCACACCAGATATCCCACTTCGCCCTGGACAGAGTTTCCATCTTCATCGAAGACATCGATATCCATGCCCAGTCCGGGAGACTGGAGTGAAGTCTCACTGATCGGCAACACCGGTAGCGGCGCCAGGAAACAGCCGACGATATCAGTGCCGCCGGAGATGTTGATGATGGGGAGTTGTTGCTGGCCAACCCGATCAAAGTACCAGCGATAACTTTCTCGATCCCACGGTTCACCTGTTGACCCGAGTATCCTCAATGAATCCATCGGATACTTCTCAACCGGCGCATCGCCCGATCGCATCAGCAGGCGAATCGCCGTCGGACTGATGCCCAGATGGGTCACTCGGTGGCGCTCCACCACCTGCCACACCCGGTCTGGTCCGGGATAATCGGGAGCTCCCTCGAAGATGACGAAGGGGACCCGGTTCAACCAGCAGCCGATGATCTGCCAGGGGCCCATCATCCAGCCGATATCGGAGAACCACCAGAACAGATCCTGGCCCTGGTGAACGTCGAAGTTGTAGCGCAGTTCTTTACCCATCTGGGCGATGCATCCGGCGTGGGTATGGACGGTCCCCTTCGGCTTCCCGGTGGTACCACTGGTGTAGATCATCAGTGCGGGATCCATCGCTGCCATCATCTCGGTGGCCGCATCTCCATCGAGATGTTCGACCGCATCTTGCCACCACAGATCACGTCCGGCGGTCATCGGGGCACTTCCGTCCGATCGTCGCAATACGATCTGGTGCTCCAACGTCTCGAGGCCGTCGACAGCGAGGTCCGCCTGACTCTTGAGGGGAAATAGCTGGCCGCGCCGTGACCCTACATCTGCGGTGAAGAGGACCTTTGCACCCGAGTCCGTCAGCCGCTCACGAACCGATGGAGGCGCATAACCGCTGAAAATCGGGATGAAGATTGCACCGATCTTCATCGTGGCCAGCATGGCAAACACCACCTCTCCGACCATCGGCATCAGACAAGCGACCCGATCTCCACGGCCCACTCCCAGTTGAAGCAGAAGTTGTGCCAACCGATCAATCTCGAAAGAAGCCTCCTCGAAGGTCCAGCGTGTCGATTCTCCGCTCTCATCCTCTGCCACCAGCGCCAGCTGGTCGGGGATCTCCTGGTCTCCCCACCGCGGAACCAATCGGCCCATTCTGGCCCCGAGGAGAGGTCCACCACCTGCTGATAGGGTCGAGTCCAGACCACTCCCAGGTCCTCCATCACCGCCGGCCAAAACGCTTCTGGATGCTGCTGGCTCCAGCGGATGAAGTGTCGCACCGATCCTTCGAGATCATCGGGATCGAGCGGTAAACCGACCGATCGCATCAGACCCGCGACCTGAGTTCGACTGACCTGATCCCGGTCCGGTTGCCAGATCGGTAAACTCATCGAGTCCCTTCTGTCATCACCTGTCGACAGTACTGCTGATACTGGTCGATCAACACGTGGCAGATTGAAGCAGCAGCAGTGGTCGCCAGAGATCTTCCCTCAATGGCTCCGATGGCCCTGACGCCTTGTATCGAAGAGGTCGCGAAGGCTTCATTTGCGCGATTCAACTCGATTTGACTGAATCGTCCCAGTTGCACATCGATCCCCTGCTCTTCGAGCAATCGGATGACGACGGCACGAGTGATTCCGTTCAGAACCAGGGCATCGTCACAGGTGAAGGCGACACCATCGATGATCCAGAACAGATTGGCGCAGGTCAGTTCCGTGACCACACCCTCCGGCGAGAGCAATACCGCATCGTCCGCTCCGGCAGCCTTCGCTTCATCCCTGGCGCGGATCGAAGCGAGGTAATTGCCACTCTTGATGGTTGGATCGAATACCCCTGGAGGTGTTTTGTGCTGACTGGAAATCATCAAGTTCAAGGGGTGGCAGGGAGGGGTGGACGAGATGGGTGAACTCATCATCACCAGCCTTGGCTGACATCCAGAGCCTTCCAGAGCTCCATCGATGCGATCCCCTCGAGTCACGGTGATGCGCAACACGACCTCGGTGCCGCCCTGCTGTTGCACCAGTTGATCGATCCGTTGCTCCATCCAGAGGTCTTCAAAATCGAAATCGATCTCCAAACTTGCCAATGATTTCCGTAGTCGATCGAGGTGTTCTTTCAGAAACAGACCACGACCTTCGATGGTTCGAAGAGTCTCGAATACTGAATCGCCGTAAAGGAATCCACGATCGAGCACTCCGATGCGAGCCTCATCGGTCGGCAACAGCTGGCCATCCAACCAGGTCCAACCAACCGCCTCGGGGTTGACCTCCGACATCAGGCGAGATCCTCAAGCAAGCCGCCAGTGGTACCCGCCAGGTGACTCTCGACTGTCATCTCCGCCAGAGCCGGAAAGAGCAGCGGGGAAAACTCTCCGCACGCCCCGGGAAAAACGATCCGTCCCCCAGCACTGGCGATTGCCGAGGGAGTATCCATACAAGAAATCTGCTTCCTGGCACTCGCCTTGAGCGTTTCGGTGTCATCGAGCTGTGGAATCCAGTCCTTCCATTGGTCACGAAAGCTGGCGTAGCGGTTCCAATCCACCGAAGGTAAAGCCCCGGTGGTTTCTTCAAAGGAACCGATCAACTGAAGGTCGTGCAATCCGTCACCGCGGTCAAAGAGCAGCGATCTTTCCTCACCCCAGTAGATGATGGGAGGAAGGTCATCGGACAGTTGTAGGGTGAAGGTGGACACATTTTCGTGAACAAACTGGTGGCGGACTCCCAGTCGGTCGAGCCAGTTCAAGGATTCGCTACCGACACAGAGAAAGACATGAGAAGCGGTTCCTTGTCGAACCCCGGCAGTGAATTCAACACCATCGGAAGTCTCTACCAGAGAACTCAAAGAGGTGGTAGGAAAGAAAATCCCACCCGCTTTGCGAATCCTCCACAGCAGCGCCGATGCGACCGTGACCGAATCGACCGTTGCCGCCGCAGGATCGTGGATGCAGACCGGTCCATCCGGTTGGAGCGATGGCCATCGCCGGGCACTGTCGATGCCTTGCAGTGGCAACAGACCGTTCACCTCGGGTAGCAATGCACCACATCGACGCAGTTCCGGATCGATCTCGATCCAATCCGACCATCCTTCGTACAATTCTCGTGATCGGCGCACGCAAGGATCCCATTGCGGATCACTCGGAGCGAGCAAGGGCACTCGGGTTCCGGTCGGTCCCGCCTGCGGAGAATTGAGAGTGTCCATCAGTGTCACGGACCCCACATCTCGCCGCAGCAAGTGATCGACCAGGGCGAGACCGGTCGAACCGGCCCCCACCACCAGAAATTCACAATCATGAGGTTTCACGTCCAGATCCTCTCCAGCAACGAATTCACCCGGAGAATATCACCTCCACACCGGTGGCTCCACCTCGACCGCACTACCAGGATCTTGACCTGGCCCCACTTCTTCTTGAGGATGGAACCTCGGGTCTGATTCCTGGGCGATGTCGTCTCACCAGGGCTGATCCTCAAGGAGAAAGGACCCCACTCCAATGCAACAGCGTTTCTCTTCATCCGCCTCGAGGTCTGTGCGCTTCTGGCTCCCCTGTTTCATCGCAACAATTTTGCTCTGCTCCTGTCAGGGGCCCAGTTACAAGGTATCAGACCGCGGACCCTGGGCCGGACTCGCTTCCGAAGAACCGGTGGTCAGGACCCAGACGATTCACGCCATCGCCGGAACCCTCAACCGCAATCTCGCGCCACTGTTGTTCCCACTGCTCAATGATCGGGACAAGTGGGTGCGTCTCAACGCTCGCTCCACCATCTTGTTGCTCGCTGGAGAGCGCAAGGATTCGGCACCCAAGTACGACTACCTGGCCCCTCCCCGCGCTCGGCGATATGCCGTCTCTGACCACCAGCAGTGGTGGAATCGTCTCTCCAGTCCAGCGGTACCCTCGCCCTGATCCAATCCAAACGACACTTTTCTGGAATTCAATGAAGTCTGATCTCTCGACGACCGATGAGAGAGAAGAGCGAGTCCTCTGTCGCCATCACGAGATCGTGGTAGCACTGGAGATCTCGTACTTCATCGAACGGGAGAGTTCTCATGAGCGGATTGATCAGCCACCCACTGAAGTGGTTCACTCGAATAGCAGTGACCGTAGGCCTGGCCGTGGTGGTCCTGATACTACCGGGGATCACCAATTCGAAGGCCACCAGTACTGCTGGTTCCCTGTCGATCCAACTGCCCCACGCAGGATCGCTTCGTCCCTCCTGCCAGGTCTTCTTTCGCGGGGTTCCGGTCGGCCAGGTAGTTTCGGTCACTCTTCTCGAGGTCGGAGGCAGTCACCTGGCTCAAGCCCAGGTCCCGGCCCCGGCACTGCCGGTACTCCAATGCCAGGTCGATCCCACGATCATCCCGTACATCACCGTTGACAGCTCCATCTCGCTACGGGGAGGTTCGCGAGCATCCATCGACATCGTCCCGGGAACGGGTCTCCCTTTGATCGATGGAGCGACGCTGATCATCCAGGGGGATCCACTCGATCCACCGGACCAGGAGTACATTCGGGCGGTCAGTTCATTACGCCACGCAGCAGAGTCGATGGCTACGATGACCGACATCCTCTCGGGTCAGGGAGGTCTTCAGGAAACTCTTCGCACCCTGGGAGATGCCGGGCACAGCGTCCGGGACACCGCCGAGGAGATGAGGATTCTGATTCGCGATGGACGCAGCCCGATTCTCTCCAGTCTACAACAGGCAGAAGAGATCTTGCTGGAGTTGCGAGCGCATGTCCGCACGATCCCTGAAGCGGCAGAGTCGATCGTTCGACTCGGAAGAAAGGGAGAGACGGTTCTCAGAAACATCGACCATATTCTTCATGAAAATCGTGCCCCACTCCGAGCTTCGATAGAAAACATCCAGTCCACTACCGAAGATTTCCACGGGCTCGCCTCCGATCTGCGCCGCAGACCGTGGAGGATTCTCAAATCACCAGGAGATCGAGAGAGTGCCTTCATCGCGCTTCATGAGAGTGCCAATCGTTACGCCGAAGGTGCACTCGAAGTGCGCAGAGCCACGGAACAGGTCCGTGATCTACTCAATCGCCGTGGCGAGGACCGAGAAGTACTCCAGTTCCTCACAGATGCCATGCATACTCTCGGTGACCGCCTCGACCAGCAGGAGCAACTGGAGGAGAGCTTGTTGAGACACACCCGCGAGCTCGCCGTACCTCGCTAACTGTTCGAGCCAGGTTTTCCTCGAGTCGTTTCCTTGCGCCGTAGCAGCAATTCCTTGAGCACCTTGCCGGTATGGCTTCTGCGCGACCGGGCGACCTTCTCAGGGGTCCCCTCGACCACCACCCGACCACCGGCATCCCCACCATCTGGGCCCAGATCGATCACATGATCCGCAGCAGCAATCAGGTCCAGGTCGTGTTCAATCACCACCACCGTGTCTCCACGATCGACCAGCCGTTGGAGCATCTTCACCAGCAGCCGAACATCACAAAAATGCAGGCCGGTGGTCGGCTCATCGAGGATGTAGATGCGTCGCCCTCTGCTTCTGCGTCCCAGTTCTGCCGCCAGCTTGATCCGTTGCGCCTCTCCCCCGGAGAGTGTCGTGGCTGGCTGACCCAGCGACAGATATCCCAGTCCCACATCCTCAAGAGCCTTCAGCATCGTCGAGATGGCGGGAATATCCTCGAACAGGCCGCGTGCATTACTGACATCCATCTCAAGAACTTCGGAGATGTTGTTGCCCTTCCAGCGAGCCTCCAGCGTCTCTTTCTCGTAGCGCCGACCCTTGCACACCTCACATTGCACCCACACATCGCTGAGAAAGTGCATCTCGATGAGAATCCCCCCCTTCCCCTCGCAGGTCTCGCATCGTCCACCCACCACGTTGAAGGAGAAGCGTCCCGGTCCCCAGCCACGCATCCTGGCCAGAGCCGTCCTGGCAAAGAGTGAGCGGATCGGTGCCAGCACTCCGGTGTAGGTTGCAGCGTTGGAGGAAGGGGTCCGACCGATCGGCTGCTGGTCGATCACCCCCAGGCCGTCAAACGCCGTTTCACCTTCGATATCTCGATGTTCTGCACTGGCGGGTCGAGCACCGGCCAATCGAGTGGCCAGTTCGCGAGCCAGAATATCCATCACCAGCGTCGATTTCCCCGACCCACTGACACCGGTCACACAGGTCATCATGCCGGTCGGAATCGACACGTCGAGGTTTTTCAGGTTGTGGGCGGATGCTCCGAGAATACGAATCTCACCGCCGTCACCACTTCTTCGCTCGACGATCTCGGTGACACGTTCCAACCCGGATAGGTAACGACCAGTGGGAGATTGCTCCATCTGCATCACCTGTTCGGGAGTCCCTTCGGCCACCACCTCACCACCCAGCACCCCTGCTCCAGGTCCCAGGTCGATGACATGGTCACAGCGACGAATCGTCCGATCGTCATGCTCGACCACCACCAGGGTATTGCCCTGATCCCTCAACTCCTCGAGGGAGCCGAGTAGTCGATCGACATCTCGCGGATGGAGACCGATGGTCGGTTCATCCAGCACGTAAAGCACACCGACCAGTTGATTCCCGATCTGAGTGGCGAGGCGGATCCGCTGCGATTCTCCGCCGGAGAGCGTTTCCGTGGCTCGATCGAGAGCGAGATATCCCAGCCCAACCTTTTTGAGAAAGGAGAGTCGGCTCGACACTTCCAATTTGACCTGATCGGCCACCTCCTTGCGGTACCCATCCAGTTGCAACTGGTCAAAGAACTCGAACGCTTGATCGACAGTATGGCCACTCACTTCCGAGATATTCTTGCCGCCGATTCGTACCGCCAACAACTCAGGTTTCAGTCGGCCTCCATCGCAGCCAGGGCAAGTGAGTACCGCCAGGTGATCCTCGATCGCCTGGCGCCAGCGAGGTGAGTTGGCTCGCTGATGCCAGGCCGAGACTCGATTCACCAGTCCTTCCCAGGTCGACCCCGTCACCCTTCGCAACCTGCCACTTCCACGACGAGTTCGGTAGGAGACTGGATAGGAAAGATCTCCGGTTCCATCGAGGATGACTCGCCATCCATCTTCGCCGAGAGATTCGACGGAAGCCTTTGGATCGAAGCCATGGGCTTCCAGTGCAGCATCGATCACCTTGCGAACTCGTCCACTTTTGCGGCCAATCCAGGAGCCGAGTCGATGCTTCATCGCACCGCCGAAGAGAGATTTCTCAGGATGGGTGATCAACAACCTGGGATCGACCTGCTTCTGCACTCCAAGACCTGCACAACTGACACAGGCGCCTGAATGGTGATTGAAGGAGAACAATCGTGGACTCAGATCTTCAGGCAGCATCATGTGGCCGCGAGGGCAGGAAGGTCGGCGGGTATAGCGTTGCACCTCCAACCCTTCGGCATCGGCGACTACCAATCGATCTCCGCCGCGCCGATACGCTTCCTCGACACTTTCCGAAACTCGAGCTCGTCCCGAATTGACCGGGCGCAGACGATCCACCACAACTTCGACGATGGAGTCATCTGCTAGCGCCTCTTGCTCCTCGAGGTCGTCGATCCTCTCGACGACTCCGTCGATACGAATCCGTGCGTACCCTTCTCTGGTCAGTTCAGCAAGGGAGGGATAAGGCGAGTCGAGAGGAGCCAGAAGAAGCGTCGGCATATCCGACCTTTGCTCGATGATCTTGCGACTGGCGGACGCCGGTGTGTCCGCCTCCAGATTCATCTGGCAAGTGGTGCAACTGGCCTGACCCGCTCTCGAGAAGAGGATTCTCAGGTAATCATAGATTTCGGTAGAAGTGGCCACCGTCGACCTTGGACTCGAACTGCGATTCTTCTGATCGATGGCGATGGCAGGAGCGATTCCCTCGACTCGATCGACCTCGGCTCGATCGAGTCTTCCGAGGAACCTACGCGCGTAGGTCGAAAGGCTCTCGATGTACCTCCGCTGCCCTTCGGCAAACAGGATGTCGAAAGCAAGCGTGCTCTTGCCCGATCCGCTCGGTCCAGTGATGACGGTAAAAGCTCCCGCCGGGATCTCGACGGTGACATCCTTCAAGTTGTGATGCCTGGCTCCCTCGATCAGGAATCGATCATGGGGCTCTCCCGACCCGGAGCCACGCTTCTTGCCGGAACGATCGACGGATCTTCTTCGCCCGCCCATCTCCTCGGCCAGCGCGGTACCGGTAGCACTGTCGACCACTGCAATTTGCTCTGGAGTACCGGTGCCCACCACGTAACCACCGGAAGCACCTCCACCGGGTCCGAGATCGATCACATGGTCCGCTTGCTTGACCACGTCGAGACAGTGCTCGATCACCACCACCGTGTTGCCCAGATCGACCAGACGTTGCAGGCAACCGAGCAGGTTCTCGATATCGGCGAAGTGTAATCCGGTGGTCGGTTCGTCGAGCAGATAGAGCGTCGATCCGGTCGAACGCTTCCGCAACTCCGTCGCCAACTTGACTCGTTGCGCTTCCCCACCCGAAAGAGTGGTGCTGGGTTGCCCCAGTGAGATGTAACCGAGCCCCACATCGAGAAGTGTCTTGAGTGTACGATCGATCTGCGGCACGTCTTCGAACAGTTTTGCCGCTTCCTCTATCGAGAGAGCCAACACCTCGGCCACGTCATGCCCGCGCCAGCGGACACTCCGGGTCTCATCGTTGAAGCGCGTGCCATGGCATTCATCACAGGTCACTTCGATGTCAGCCATGAACTGCATCGGGATGGTATTGACCCCTGCACCCTCACACGCTTCACATCTTCCGCCCTTGACGTTGAAAGAGAAGCGGCCCTTCTTCCATCCTCGAGCTCGCGCCTCTGGAGTTCTGGAATAAAGATCCCGGATATCGTCGAACACCTTGGTGTAGGTTCCGGGATTGGATCGAGGAGTACGCCCGATGGGGTTCTGGTCGATGCGGATCAACTTGTCGATCTGGTCGAGCCCGTCGACGCCATCGTGATCTCCGGCGGGTTCTGTCACCAGTTGGAGGTGCTCGGCCAGAGCCGGTTGCAAGATCCCCTGGATCAAGGTGCTCTTACCGGAGCCACTGGCTCCGGTGATGCACACCAGCGATTGAAGTGGAATCTCCACATCGATGTCCTGCAGATTGTGCATGCGAGCCCCGCGAATCTTCAACGACCCGTTAGCGACTCGTCGCGTCTTCGGGATCGCGATCTTCTTGCGGCCGGAGAGATACTGGCCTGTCACCGATTGTTTCACCTTACACACGGCAGTGACGGACCCTTCGGCCACCAGTTGTCCGCCATCCTTGCCGGCTCCCGGCCCGATATCGATGATGTGATCGGCGCTTTCAATCGTCTCTCGATCATGCTCGACCACCAGCACCGAGTTGCCCAGGTCTCTCAAGCCTCGAAGCATCTCCAGCATCGCTTTGTTGTCACTGGGATGCAGCCCGATCGATGGTTCGTCCAGCACATAGAGCACTCCGCGAAGGCCACTGCCCAGCTGGCTGGCCAGCCGAATCCGCTGTGCCTCCCCTCCCGACAGGGTGTCCGCCGAGCGACCGATGGCCAGATAACCGAGTCCCACTTTCTGCAAGAACTGAAGACGAGCATCGATCTCCGGAAAGAGCGACTGACCAATCCTCAGTTCTCGCTCATCGAGCACCAGACCGGCGAAGAACTGGCGTGCCTCGTCGACTGTCATCGAACAGACATGGTCGATCCCGTGATCGCGAAACAACACAGCCCTGGGGGCCGACTGCAAGCGACTCCCATCGCATGACTTGCACAACATGCGCGGCATCATTCGTTCCAGTTCCTTGCCACCATGCAGATCGTAGGCGGCTTCCACCAGCGGGATCAGTCCAGGCCAGTCGCTCTTGCCCCCCACCGAAGCGGCACCATCCAGCAGCAAGGTTCGAGCACGAGGGGTCAGTTGATTCCATGGACGATCGAGTGAGATGCGCTCCTTGCTTGCAGATTTTTCCAGTTCACTCCAGGCGACCGAGATCCCCCGAATGGTTTTTCCCTGACGGCGTAATACAAGCCCACCGTCGGCGATCGACAGCGAAGGATCCTTGACCAGAGTTTTCTCGGAAGGGGACCGCCTTCTCCCCAGTCCATCACAGCGAGGACAGGCGCCTTGAGGGCTGTTGAAGGAAAACAAACGCGGTTCCAGTTCCGGCAAGGAAATCGAGCAGGAGGGACACCCGAATCGACTCGAGTAGAGATTCACGGTCTCACCATCCACGATGGTCACCAGCCCATCGGCGATGGAGAGGGCCTTCTCGACCGATTCCGCCAGACGGCCCCGCTTCCCCTCGACCAGACGAACCTTGTCGAGCACCACCTCGATGGTGTGCCGTTCGTATCGGGCCAAAGTGATCGTCTCGGTCAACCTCCTCAACTCACCATCGATACGAACACGGGCGAATCCTTGTTCTTTCAGTTCTTCCAGTTCTTTCCGGTACTCGCCCTTTCGCTCCAGCACCAGCGGCGCACAGACCAGAACTTCTCGGCCCTCGAGTGAATGCCAGCATTGCTGAACGATCTGTTCTCGACTTCGCCCTTCGATCTCATCTCCACATGCAGGGCAATGAGGAACTCCCAGGCGTGCGTAGAGAAGTCGAAGATGATCGAGGATCTCGGTGATGGTTCCGACGGTCGATCGAGGATTCCTCGAGATGGTTTTCTGGTCGATGGAAATAGTAGGGCTGAGTCCTTCAACCGTCTCCACCAGCGGGCGATCGAGTCGCCCTAGATATTGCCGCGCATAGGGACTGAGACTCTCGACAAATCGACGTTGACCCTCTCGGCAGATGATCCCGTGAGCAAGAGTCGATTTACCGGATCCACTGATCCCCGTGACCACCACCAACCGCTCGCGCGGCACATCGACATCGATCCCCTGTAAGTTATTCTCACTGGCTCCTCGAACCCGCAGAGGTCGACCGCGAGAACTACTCATCGGAATCGTCCCTTGGCGGCATCGCCGGAGCTACAACTTCCAGTAGTCGAGGATGCAATTGTGCCGAAGCGGCAACGATGCTCCCACCATGCAACCAGTCCTGCCGCCCCTCACCATCGGTCACGATGCCACCGGCCTCCCGCACCATCAAAGCTCCGGCTGCGACATCGTGAGGAGCCAGATGGAACTCCCAGAATCCCTGAAAGATCCCAGCAGCAGTGAAAGCCAGATCCAGACATGCACTACCTCCACGCCGAATTTCTCGAGCCTCTCGCAAGAGATTTTCGAACACCTCGAGTGCGCCATGATCCAGTTCCTTTCGCTGGTAACTGAAGCCGGTCGCCAGCAAGCATTCACCCAGATCAGTCCCGGAGCCGAGGGTCAACCGTTCGATGTTTCCGCCGGGATCGATGGACCAGGCACCGCCATCCCGTAGCGCATACCAGGTAGTACCCAGCACCGGAGCGTGAGTAACCGCTGCGCAAGGACCGAGATCATCGACCAGAGCGGCAGACACGCTGAACAGCGGGTGTCGATGAGAATAATTGGTGGTTCCGTCCAACGGGTCGACGATCCAGCAGCGCCCCGTGCTGGGAAGAGAACCTCCTGCTTCCTCCGACAAGATGCCATCATCGGGATGAAGTTGCCGGATCCGCGAGAGGATCAACTTCTCTGAGCAGTAATCGGCGTCGGTCACCAGATCTCGAAATCCCTTTTTTTCGATCGACCGTGGCTGAGCCAGGCGCTCGAGCAGCAGGGCACCCGCCTCTCCCAACAATTCGATGATGGGTTCGAGTTGACCGCCACCATCAATATCAAGGGGCACTGGCGCCCCTACCCCATCTCTCGAGGTGATTTCCTACAGCAATCTCGAGCATCTTTTTCACCAGATCTGGACCACTGATTCCGCTCAGTTCTGCGGCCATCGGAAGAATGCTGCGCTCGGTACAACCAGGAACCGTATTGGTCTCAAGGTACACCGGCCCATCTTCGGTCAGGATCAGATCGGTTCGACTGGTGGTTCCGAGGTCCAGTTCGAGATGCATCTGACGGATCTCCTGGGCGATTTGCAGCCACTGCTCCGGACTGAGATTGGCGTGCACTTCTTTCGCTTTCCCTGACGAATACTTGGCATCGTAATCAAAGATTTCCTGGTCATCGTCGAGCAGGATTTCGATCGGCTGAAGTGGCTGCGGGAGGGAACCCCGACTGGCACCGAGACAGGCCACTGAAATTTCCCGGCCGACCACGCGTTTCTCTACAAGCACGATCCGGGTCTCCAGAAACAATTCCTCGACGAATTCCTGCAACTCGTAAGGATCGTGCACCAACTTCAGGCCGATGGAAGATCCTCCCTTGGGATCCTTGACGAGGCATGGGTATCCCACCTCCGACGCCACTCCTGTCAGGACATCGTCCTTTCTTCTTTGCCACACCTCCTCGTGCACCACTGCGCCGACCGCCACCGCCATCCCGATCCCCCTCAGTCGCTGTCGGAAGGTGATCTTGCAACCTGAGACTGCGCCTCCACCCACTCCTGCTCCGGTATGGGCGAGTCGGAAGATCTCCAGCAGGGCTGCGAGAGTTCCATCTTCACCCGCACCGCCGTGCAGTGAGTTGAAGACCGCCTCGATCCCGGTCTCGACCTGTGTCTGAAGAAGTTCAGCAGGATTCACCGCCTCGCCGATGCGTTCCAGATCATCCGGAGGACAGAGTACCCAACCATCTTCATCCCAGCGGACCGGAATCGGTTTCAATCCCCCTTCTTCGAGCCACTGGATGACGGTTCGGGCACTTTCGATGGAGATCTCTCGCTCCTTCCAGTCGCCTCCATAGATCACGGGAATACGCTTGGCTGACATCGTTGGCTACCTGTTCCTCTCGACTGCGAATCTGGCCAGTTGTTCGAAGGACTCCTGTACATCCGGGGTAATTTCCGGAATCTGCTGAAACAGTAGAACCGCTGCGTCTGCACGACACCGAGCTTGCTCACGGGCAAAATCGATGGCGCCGCATGAGCGGCACATTTCGATCACCTGCTCGACATCCTCAGCGGAAGTCTGATTCCTGGGCTTCCCCATCACCGCGATCAATGAAGAGCGATCGGCCTGAGAAAGATCACCGCGTTCCAGGGCATGAGCAAACAGAATCGAAGGTTTCCCTTCACGGATGTCGTTGCCAATTTGTCCTCCCCGTCCCTTGCTCCGGGTCATGTCGAGCAGGTCGTCCTGAATCTGAAACGCCGGACCCAGCTGGTCTCCCACTTTCCACAGCAGTTCCATCGAAGAATCGTCGAATTGTGCCAGGATGGCGACACCGACCATGCCCAGTGCCAGATAGCGGCCCGTTTTCCACTGCACCGCTTGCTCGTAGCGCTCTAGATTGAAATCGGGATCAGCCCTGGCGTCGAGATCCAGCTGCTGACCGATCACTGTGCGGCGGTGAACGTCTTGCACCGCAGTCAGGAGTTTCGAGCGAATCGCATCGGGGACCAAAATTTGTCCCACCTCGAGATAGACGGAGGAGAGCAACCAGTCCGCCGCATTGAGAGCGGTAGGGATCCCCTGGCTCTTCCACAGCGTCGGCTGGTCGCGACGCCATTCATCTCCATCCTGGATATCGTCCTGGATCAGGAAAGAACTGTGCAACCACTCGGTCAGACAGGCGACACCTTCGGCAGCAGCCGATTCCACCCCCCAGCAGTCGCCAAACCAGAGTGCAATCCGCGGTCTGAGGCGTTTTCCACCCCGGGTCGACTCCTCCACCGCCCGCTGGAGGCTCGCTGGGGTGACCGGGGCCAGTCGGAGTGAAATCGCACGATCGAGTCGATCTCCCTGCTCGGCCAGCGCGACTGGAAGAACCACTGGAGCGGGCTCGGCCTCGCAGGGAGGCTCTTCAGCAGCTTCACCAATCAAACCTAACCTACCTTAAACAAATGGGTTACGATATAGCACGGAGAGTGGATCAGGGGCCCAAACCCCTCCTCAGTGGCGTCCCGAGGATGACCTGATTTGACTGTGCGGGCCCTTTCAGGAGATCCAAACCTCCCGGCTGAACCTAGGTCTCGCTCGGTGTCCTGTCAAGCATGACCCACAGGCTGAAACAGGTTCGATGTGCTGCTTTACACCCTTCCGGGGTGAGTTAGAATCGTACCTACGGATGTCATCCTTTCCGATGCAGGTGAATCGATGGCAGCCACTCCATGGCCCAGGTCAGATCGCCACTGGCCCCAGAAACCGGGATTGTTCATGCAGCGCTGTGTGTCTCTCCGAGAAGTCGGGTATTCGAAGTCCCCCAGGGGATGGACCCACGGATTACTCTCCGTGCTGATGACCCTTTTCATCTTCTCATCGACGGCGGGTCCACTCGAGGCACAGAGCACCAACAAGAGTTTTGGCGGAGCACTGATCGAACTGGGAGATGCCATCATCTTCCCCGGCGATGATTTCGCTCTTCTTCCCATCCGGATCAGCAGCGACCAGCAGATCGTCGCCTGGCAGATGGGGCTCGAATACGACGAGTTACTGCTCTCTTTCGATGCCGTCATCTTCGCCGGCACCGAGAGTGAAAACCTCCAGACCACCGCCATCACCAGTCCATCCACACCGCCTTTCAACGGCTTGCAAGTGCTTTATGGCGGCAACGATGCGCTCCCTGCAGGAACCGGTGTACTGGCTGCTTTCCTGCGGATGTCTATCGTCAATCCTGACCTGGTTCCCGATCGAGGATCGCTCTCCAGTTCCGTTGCAGCAGTCTCCACAGAACTCCATCCACTGCTTCTCACTGGCCAGAATGGAAGCAACGTCATTCCTTCGACGGTACCGGGAACCATCACCGTATTTGACTTCCCACTCTTCCTGATCGAGAGCCATGTCGGAACGGCCATCGATGAGACATTAACACTACCGATCCGTGCCTGGACCGACGGCCCAGCATCCAACTTCGCAATGGGACTAGAATATGATGAATTGATCGTCTGTGAGTTGACCATCCAGGGCAGCGATTTCGACGATATGACTCAGGGACAGTGGGATTTCGTCGAGCAGATCGCTACCAGCAGCGCCAACTTTGTCCTGTCTTCCACAGCGGGACCGGTTCCAGGGCTTACCGGCGAGACCCTGGGCTACCTGGTGATCGCCAGGCCTCCAACTGCCCCGGGCTCCTGGGCACTGGATCTGATCGCAGGGCAGTCCTTCGTCGACAACAATCCGGTCGGCAATCTCGTCAGTGGAATGAGCAGCTGGATCAACCACTTCTTGCGAGGAGACGCCAATCTGGATGCGGTGATCGACCTCGCCGATGCGGAGACGATCCTCAACGCTTCTGTGCTGGGTGCTCCACTGTCCTGTAGAGATGCTGCAGATGTCAATGACGATGGAGTCCTCGATGTCTCGGATGTGGTCACCATTCTCCAATTCCTGTTCTCAGGATCCCCACCTCCTCCGTTGCCATTCCCCGATCCGGGTGAAGACACCACCGTCGATTTCCTCGACTGTCTTTAGTCCGACTCTTGTGCTGTTCGGTTGATCCCAGCTGTTTAGAGATCTATCCTACGATTTCTTGCACGGGCAGGGCATCCACCATTGTGCCTCATAAATCGAAGCCTCATAAATTGAAAAGGAGTCCCCCATGGCTTTTCAACTTCCAGAGTTGAATTTTCCACTGGCTGCACTCGAACCTCACATCGATGCCAAAACGATGGAGATTCACCACGGCAAGCATCACGCTGCCTATGTCGGGAATCTCAATGCAGCGCTCGAAGGTCATCCCCAGTTCGACAACGCATCCATCGAAGAACTTTGCCGTAACATCTCCGAACTGCCTGAATCGATCCGCGGTGTCGTTCGTAACAATGGTGGCGGACATTTCAACCACTCCCTCTTCTGGACTTCGATGAGTGCTGATGGCGGAGGTACGCCGAGCGGCAACCTCGCTGCGGCCATCGATACCAAGTTCGGCAACTTCGAGGGGTTCTGCGAGAACTTCTCGACTGCCGCCAAGACACGCTTCGGCAGCGGCTGGGCCTGGCTCTGCCGCAGTGCCGACGGCGGCGTCAACGTTTGCTCCACGAGCAACCAGGACAACCCGCTGATGGCGGGTGTGGTCGACTGCACCGGAACCCCGTTGCTGGGTCTCGATGTGTGGGAGCACGCCTACTATCTCAACTACCAGAATCGACGCCCCGATTACGTGGCCGCATTCTGGAACGTGGTCGACTGGGCGGCGGTGGAAGCTAGATTCGACGCGTCCGACTCCTGATCTCTGGCGCAGCACTGCTAGATGAGGACCGACAAGGGGGAGCATGATGGAATGGAATCCTGAAGGATCGACGATTCTCGAAATCGTCCCTCCGACCCTCAAGAGTGGTCTGGAGGGTCTCCACAAGCGACTTGCAAAGGTTCGCAGATTGATCGAGGGTGGCGACTTCGATGCCATCAATATTCCAGAAATCCATGAAGAGGAGAGCCGCAACGATCGGGGATCGAGAATCCGCGAATGCTCGCCCCGGATGCAGCCGAGGGAACTGGGGCGACGCATCCAGGACGAGTTGGGACTTCCCGTCATCGTCAATCACGTGGTGGCCTTTGAACCGATCGAACAACTGCTGGAGTGGGCGCAGGAGACGATTCACGGCCACGGAATCAGCAATCTCATACTGGTAGGTGCGCCCCATGATCGCCGCAGTTGGCCCGGCCCCCCGGTGGCAGTTGCCAATCAAGCACTGCAGAAGCAGTTCGCCGGAGCAGATCTCCAGATCGGCAACATCTGTATCCCCGAGCGGGCGGACAGTCCCATTTCGGAGGCGGTCCGGATGGAAGAAAAGGCCCGAATGGGCGCTAATTTCTTCTCCACTCAGATCATTTTCGAGGCGCGGGAGATCTCATCTTTGCAGATCGATCTCGACAGAGAAGCACCCTGCGCCCGCGAGGCTCCCCTGCTGGTCAGCCTGTGCCCGGTGAAGAAGATTCGCCAACTCGATTTTCTGCGGTTTCTCGGAGTGCGGGTTCCAGACAGCCTCGAAGCATTGCTCTCCACCGTACCCGAGGCTCAATGCCTGGACCTGTCGCTGGAGATCCTGGGCGATATCCAGACCCGCCTGATCGACCAGCAACCGAAAAATTGTCCGCCTCTCGGCTGGAACATCGCCCCGGTGGGGCCGATCCCGGTGCCCGACATCGAGGCTCTGATGCAACTCCTGCCCGGCTCGGTCCAGTCCTGACCCGACAAGTCCAGCCCTGGATGGGTCCGCGGCACAGTTCCTCTGCGGAATTCGCCCGAGTTCCCTTTCCAATCGGTTCTATTAGCCTAAAATCTCGGAGCGCTCTCGGGGTTGGCTGCCTCCGAGATGGATCGGACTCACTTCGTTGGTCGTAGCCGCTCGGAGGTCGTTTGTTGCAACTCTCTGCCTTCCTGGCCAAGGAATCTACCTGGCCCTGGACCATCGCGAACACGGTCGATACCGACCTGATCTCCTTGCTCACCTTTGCAGCGGTCACTGTCATCGTCGGAGTGGTTCTACTGTTTCTCTCTGAAGTGCTTGGTCCCAGAAGAAGGGACCCGCAGAAGGATAGTGTTTATGAGTGCGGAGTACCGCTCCTCGATGACGCACGCGAGCCGTTCACCGTTAAATTTTATCTGGTCGCCATCTTGTTTATCTTGTTCGACATCGAGACGGTATTCCTGCTGCCCTATGCAGTGGTTTACAAGCAACTGGGGATCGTTGGGCTGATCGAGATGGGTGCATTTCTTTTCGTGCTCACTGGAGGTTTGATCTATCTCTGGCGGAGAGGAGCTCTCGAATGGGACTAGAAAGTTTGATTGGTGGCGAGGGATTTCTCACCACCACGGTCAATAGTATCGTCAACTGGGGACGCAAAAACGCACTGTGGCCGATGCCATTCGGAACCGCGTGCTGTGCCATCGAGATGATGGCCACCTTCTCCGGCCGTTATGACATCTCTCGCTTCGGTGCAGAGGTGGTCCGATTCAGCCCACGCCAGGCTGACCTGCTGATCGTCAGCGGCAGAATCTCATTAAAAATGATGCCGGTACTGCAAAAGATCTACCGACAGATGCCAGAACCAAAATGGGTCATCTCGATGGGAGCCTGCGCTTCCTGCGGAGGTGTTTTTGACACGTACACCCTGATCCAGGGAGTCGACCAGTTCATCCCGGTCGATGTCTATGTACCCGGCTGCCCCCCACGTCCAGAATCACTGCTCGACGCATTACTGGAAATTCAGAACCTCGTCGGCGAAGAACGATTCGACAGTGGAAAGCATGGCAGCTGATATGGCCGATACCCTTTCCCCCTACGACTCGCTTCCTGAGCACCTACGAGTGCTGGTAACCGACCAGGTCGAGCATCAAGGGCAACTGGCGCTCCATTGCCTCAGCGTCGATCAAAGGTCGATGCTCGAGCACTTCAGGACTCAGCAAGGCTACGACTTCCTGGTCGACATGACAGCCATCGACCATCTGGGAATGGATCAAACCGAACGCTTCGAGGTGGTTTATGTGCTTCGTAGACTGGGAGAGAACTCCCAGCAATTCAGACTTCATGTCTGGCTCAGCGAGGATTCTCCAGACCTTCCCACGGTGTTCGACCTGTGGGACTCGGCGCGCTGGGGTGAACGAGAAACCCATGACATGTTTGGAATCACTTTTGAGGGCAATCCAGACCTGAGGCGCTTCTTGATGCCCGAGGATTATCCCGGCTTCCCCCTGCTCAAGGATTACCCCCTACGTGGAGTGGGTGAACGCCGACAATTCCCCAGGGTGGTTCCCCGTGGCGACCAGATGGTCGAAGAGGAACCCGAAGATTACCCGACCAGTATCGGCAGAGGGATGCACACACCGGAATACACCGAGGAGGTCCGCCGTGACTCCAAGCCCAAATAGAGGCACCCGGGACACCCCGGTCCCGACCGCCGAGACACTCGAGAAGGAACTGGAGAAGGGCTGGAAGTCGCACCGGGCTGGAGTTCGTCCTTCCCAGGTCACCGAGGTCGTCGAAGATGACGGCAGTGGTCGCTTGGTGATGAACTTTGGTCCCCAGCATCCTGCGACTCATGGAACCCTGAGAAGCATCTTCACACTCGAAGGGGAAACCATCGTCAAGGCCGATGTTGAGATCGGCTACCTTCACACCGGATTCGAGAAACTGGGCGAGAACATGACCTATCAGCAATGGGTCACAGTTTCCGATCGAATGAACTACCTCTCCGCCATCAATAACAATGTCGGATACTCGGTAGCGGTGGAACAGTTGCTTGGAATCGAAGTCCCGCCCCGCTGTGCCGCTCTTCGCGTCATCATGAGCGAATTGTCGCGAATTGCTGACCACATCCTGTGCGTCGGACTCCAGGGCATGGACCTTGGAGCCTTCAGCGTGATGCTCTGGGCCTTCGAGAAACGTGAACTGGTCTACGACATCATCGAAGCGGTTTGCGGTGCCAGACTGACCACTTCGTGGACCCGCGTCGGCGGGATCATCCGGGACGTACCAGAATTCTTCCCCGACCTGGTCTACTCCTTCCTCGATGAGTTCCCACCGCTGCTCGATGAAATTCACCTGATGCTTCTCAACAACCGAATCTTCGTCGATCGGGTCAAGCAGATCGGTGTTCTCACGGAAGACCAGGCCCGGTCGTGGGGAATCACCGGACCGATTGGACGAGCCAGTGGGTTCGACGTAGACGTGCGCCGCGACCAACCTTATCTCGGTTACGACAAGTACGATTTCAAGGTTCCGGTTCAGACCGAAGGCGATTCCTTCGCCCGCTACATGCAGCGAATGGAAGAGATCGAGCAATCTCTTGAGATCATTCGCCAGGCGATGGCGACCCTGCCTTCAGGTCCAGTGGTTCATGACGACTTCAAGACCAGCTTGCCGACCAAGGATGCAGTTCACAACGACATGGAATCGCTGATTCACCACTTCAAACTGGTGATGCTCGGGCATGGCATCCAGCCCACCGCTGGAGCTTCGATCTACAGTGCCACCGAAGCTCCCTGTGGCGAACTTGGATTCTTCATCGCGTCCGACGGATCCGACACCGCCTACAGGCTCAGGATTCGTCCACCATCTCTCTACAACTATGGATTCTTCCCGCGCCTCGTCGAGGGCGGAATGATTTCCGATGCCGTGGCAGTTCTTTCCAGTTTTCACATCATCGCCGGCGAACTGGACAGGTAGGATCATCTTGGCCAATACAATTTCATTCTGCTCCGAGACGATGAAGCAGTACGAGTGGTTACTGACACGTTATCCCACTCGACGGGCTGCGTTGCTCCCCACTCTGCGCCTTGCAGAGTCCGATTTTGGAGAACTGGGTGTTCCAGAGATGCGCTATGTGGCGGATCTGATGGAAATCCCTCCAGCGTTCGTCTTTGGAGTCGTGACCTTCTACACCCACTACCGACGAGCGGGCACTGGCAAGTTCCACATCCAGGTGTGCAGCACCCTCTCGTGTGCCCTCAGAGGCTCTGAAGATGTGGTCTCGCGGATCACCGAACGACTCGGAATCAAGCCGGGAGAGACCACTCCCTGTGGCCACTTCACCCTGTCCAAGGTCGAATGCCTCGGATCCTGCGACACTGCACCGATGCTTCAGTGTAATGACGATTATCACGAGGACCTCTCGCTCGAAGATGTGGATCAGTTGATCGAACAACTTCGTACGGAAGCAGAAGGGGGTCAAAACGGATGACTTTCCGCAAGATCTTGACCCCGCACATCGCCGAGGATGATTGCCATACCCTCAACTTCTACCAGAGCAATGGCGGCTACAGCCAGGCGAAAATATCGCTCAAGGAACAGCAGCCGGATGACCTGATCGAACTGGTCAAGGCGGCCAATCTACGTGGTCGTGGCGGCGCAGGATTCCCAACCGGAGTGAAGTGGAGTTTTGTTCCAAAATCCTCCGACAAGCCGAAATACTTGGTGGTCAATGCGGACGAGTCCGAACCGGGCACCTTCAAGGACCGGGTGATCATGGAGAAGAATCCTCACCTGTTACTGGAAGGGATCTTGATCTGCTGCAAGGCAGTCAACATCCAAACCGCTTACATCTACATACGTGGTGAATTCGTATTCGCTGCCCAGCGATTACAGCAAGCGATCGATGAGGCCTACGATGCCGGGATCCTCGGCAATGATTGCCTTGGATCGGGCCTCAGCGTCGATGTCACCGTTCACCGCGGAGCAGGTGCTTATATCTGTGGTGAAGAAACAGGGATGCTGACATCTCTCGAAGGTGATCGAGGACAGCCCAAGTTGAAACCACCCTTCCCCGCCATCGAGGGAGTCTTTGGTTGCCCCACCGTGGTCAACAATGTCGAGACTCTCGCCAATCTTCCCTACATCCTGGAGATTGGAGCCGAGGCGTATTGCGCCATCGGACCCGAGAAGTCGCCGGGCCCGAAACTGTTCTGTGTCAGTGGGCACGTCGAAAATCCAGGTACCTTCGAATTGCCGATGGGCATCCCCTTGAGGACACTCATCGATGAACACGCCGGAGGTGTCTGGAAGGGTCGAAAATTGAAGGCCGTGATCCCAGGGGGATCTTCAGCACATGTCCTCACGGCAGAGGAGTGTGATGTGGCGATGGATATCGAGTCCCTCACTGCCGCAGGAACGATGCTCGGATCTGCCGGAGTCATCGTGATGGATGATTCCACCTGCATGGTCGACGCCCTGGTCAACCTCATGCGCTTCTACCATCATGAATCATGCGGTCAGTGTACCCCTTGCAGAGAAGGCACCGGCTGGCTGGAAAAAATCGTCCATCGGATCGCACACGGTGATGGCCGGATGGAAGATCTGGAGCTGGTCCTGGATGTCTGCGACCGGATGGTCGGAAAGACCATCTGCGCCCTGGCGGATGCAGCAGCATTCCCCGCCCAATCGTTCGTGACCAAGTTCCAGGACGACTTTGTAGCTGCGATCCAGAACGGGGGAAGCCCGGCCTGGAAGAAGCGGCACCCATCTGCAGTGGGAGGAGCGGCAACTCATGGCTGATCAGCAGACCAATGACGACACGGTAGCGATGACCCGGTGGCAGCTCAATGGCCAGGAGGTGGAGAGCCCCACCGGAATGACCATCATGGAAGCGGCCAAGGAACACGGCATCGAGATCCCCTGCTTCTGCTACCACCCAGGACTCTCCATCGCCGGCAACTGCCGGATCTGTATGGTCGAGAGCAACCGGTCACGGAAACCGGTGATCTCTTGCTCGGAGAAGATCGCCGAGGGTCTGGAGATCGAAACGGAAAGCGAGTTGGCTGTAAGCTCTCGCAATTCCGTGATGGAATTCCAGTTGATCAATCATCCGCTCGATTGCCCCGTCTGCGACAAGGCGGGCGAGTGCACCCTACAAGATCACTCCTACAAACATGGTCCCGACCGCAGTCGTTTCGTCGAGGACAAGAACATCCGACACACCAAGGAACTGGGACCGAGCATCTCGATCTGGGGGAATCGGTGCATCGTCTGCACCCGCTGCATTCGCTTCTGCGATGAGATCAGCGGCACCAGTGAATTATGCATCGTCGAAAGAGGTGATCGCTCGGTCGTGGATGTCTTCCCCGAGATCCCGATCGACAACCAGTTGGCCGGAAACACGGTGGATATCTGTCCGGTCGGTGCTTTGATTTCCCACGACTTCAAGTACGAGGCCAGGGTCTGGAACATGGATCGCAAGGATTCTGTTTGTGGCGGCTGCTCGCGAGGCTGCAACGTCGAGGTGGAAACTCTCGATGGATTCGTCAAACGCTTGATGCCTCGTGAAAACCTCGAGGTCAACGACTGGTGGATGTGTGATGAGGGACGATACGGCTGGAGACATCTCTACGCCGATGACCGCCTCTCTCAGGCGACCCGAGATGGAGCGGCACTGGCAGATGTCTCGGCCACCGCTGCTCTCGAGCAACTCCTTTGCGAGTCGGGGCCGGTGGCATTCCTGATCGACCCCTACCTCACCTGTGAAGAGATGCACCTGGTACAAGGGCTCGCCGCATCCCGTCCAGGCTCCAGCGTCGGAGGCTGGCTGCCAGAGGACGGGAACGCCGCCAACTTCCCCTCAGGTTTCACGATCAGCGCTGCCAAGTACCCCAATCGCGCCGGTGCCGAACTCATCTTCGGTGATCAGGTGTTCGGCGACGATGCCAAGGAATTACAAAAGTCGCTGGTCAGCAGTGACTTCACCACGGTCGTTGCCTTCTGTGGTGGCCATCTATCGAGTGGACCAGGCGAGTCGTGGGCCAAGTCTCTTTCCAGCACCCCCACCAGCATCATTTTCTCGGTAAAGAATGGGCCGTGGCTCGAGGGAGCCTCACTGGTGCTCCCCGCCACCGCGCCGATCGAGAAGGATGGCACCTGGATCAATGAAGACGGTCGCCTGCAACGAACTCGGTCATGCTGGAGTCCAGGAACTGAGCCCTTCTCGGTAGAACTGGTCCGACTGCAAACGCTGCAGAACGCACTGGGCATCCGGGGAAGAAGTTTGTCTGCCGCGGGTATCTTCCGAGAACTCGCCGCGACTCATGATTCCTTTGCCGGCCACAACCATAGCGACCTCGGCTCCCCGGGCTTGCTCCTGTCGCAACGTCCTGCAGGAATCGCCATGGATGGAGGTTCGGAGTGACCGACCCGACCTATGCGATCCTGATCGCAATGCTCAAGGCTGTGATCATCTTCGGTGTGCTCCTGCAGATCGTTCCTCTGCTGGTGTACTTCGAGCGAAGAATCTGTGCATGGATCCAGGACCGGATCGGCCCCAACAGGGTCGGACCGGTAGGAATTCTTCAGCCTCTGGCTGATGTCATCAAACTCGCATTCAAGGAAGACCTCACTCCACAGGGAGCAGACAAGTGGATCTATCGGTTGGCGCCGGTACTGGTCTACGCACCCGCAGTGCTCGCCTTCACGGTGATTCCGGTAGGCATCGACCTGCAAGTGGCCACCTTCGATATTGGAGTGATCTTCCTCTTCACCATCAGCGGCTTCTCTGTCTATGGCCTCGCTTTCGGAGGTTGGGCATCGAACAACAAGTACTCGCTGCTGGGAGGCCTTCGTGCCTCCGCCCAGATGATCAGTTACGAGGTCGCGATGGGACTCTCCATCATCGCCATCTTGATGACCGCCGAGACGGTCGACCTCAATGAGATCGTCCGCCAGCAATGGGCAGCGGGCACGCTTGGATTACTGGAGTGGAACCTATTCCAGCAACCAATTGCTGCAGTCGTGTTCATGATCGCAGCCTTTGCCGAGACCAATCGATTGCCCTTCGACCTGGCCGAATGCGAAGCGGAACTGATCGGTGGTTTCCACACCGAATACACCGGGCTCAAGTTCGCCACCTTCTTCATGGGTGAGTACGTGGCGATGATCACCATGTCCGGACTGATGATCACGTTGTTCCTCGGGGGCTGGAGTGTGCCGTGGGTCGAAATCCCCACCGATCCCTCGATCATCGACATGGCACTCAGCGTCGGTTTCTTCACGGTCAAATTATTCGCGCTCTTGTTCTTCTACATCTGGACCCGCTGGACGCTTCCGCGATTCCGCTACGATCAGTTGATGAGAATCGGCTGGAAGGTCTTCATACCGGTGTCTCTTGCAAACCTTGGCCTCACCGCCATCGCCGGCGTGCTCGGTTGGAAATGGCTGATCCCTCTGCCTTAACGAGGGGTACTAGAACGGAGTTCTCATGGCAAACCACTCGGATGCCAGCGAGGAAAACCAGAAACGTAAGACTGCGACCTCCGATCCACGGGAGAAGGCGACCTACGCCGTGCCTGTGGCCAAGGGGTTGATCAATACGCTCAAGCACATCCTTCGAAATGAACCGAACACGATTCACTACCCCGATGAGAAGAGAACTCCATATCCTGGATACCGTGGAGAGCATCGACTCAAGAGAGACGAGTTGGGTCGTGAGAAGTGCGTGGCTTGCTTCATGTGCTCGACGGCATGTCCGGCCCACTGCATTGAAATCGTTGCCGAAGAAGCACCCTGGGATGACCGAGAGAAGCGACCCAGACTCTTCAACATCGACATGATGCGGTGCATCTACTGCGGCATGTGCGAGGAAGCCTGCCCCTGTGACGCCATCGAATTGACTCCTGTTTTCAACATTCCTGCTCGAACTCGTGCAGAAAAGATCTACGACAAGGACAAACTCCTTTCCCTGTGATTTTTCGGAATCTATGGGATCGAGTGAGGGGACCATCGGATGAGCCCTGGTATTGAACAGCTGTTTTTCGGAATCGCAGCCGTAGTGGCGACGGTGAGCTCCTTGCTCGTGGTCACCCGGCGCAATCCGATTTACTCGGCGATGTTTCTCATCGTCATGTTCGCAGCAGTTTCAGTGATTTTCATGTTGCTGGACGCGACCTTTCTGGGGTTCATGCAACTGCTGGTCTATGCGGGGGCCATCATGGTCCTCTACCTCTTCGTCATCATGTTGATCAATCCAAGAGAAGGAGACCTCCCCGAAGAAAGTGGGGTCACCGAGAAGTCGTTTGCTGCGGGAGTCGCATTGCTGATCTTCTCGCTGTTGAGTTTCGCCATTTCTCACTCCAATGAGGTGGAACGACTCTCCTCGCTGGGACCGATCCCACTGATTCCAGAAGTCAGTGCTTCCCACGGCACCATTCGGGCTTTTGGACTGGAGTTGTTTCAGAAGCACCTACTGGTCTTCGAACTGACTTCCGTACTGGTCCTGGTAGGAATCATCGGAGCCGTCCACCTGGCCTCTCGTGGCCGAAAAGATCGGACCACAGCCTCCTCGGAAGCCAGGGAAGGGATGGTGAACCCAGATGTTTAGCCTCCCTGCGCTGCTCTACCTCAGTGCGTTGCTCTTTTCTGTGGGCACCTATGGAGTGCTGGCGAGGCGCAACATCCTGGTGGTCCTGATGTCCCTCGAACTGATGCTCAATGCCGTCAACATCGCACTGGTCTCCTTCGGTCGGGTCCATGCTCTGACTGCATTCGCCGGTGAGCATGGCGGCCAGATCTTCACCTTGATGGTGCTGGCTGTCGCCGCCGCTGAAGCCGCCATTGGCCTCTCCTTGCTACTGGTGATCTGGCGGCGCTGGAATACGATTGATCTTCGCCAACTTTGCCGGTTGAACGGCTAGGGGGACCACTTGGACATCAATCTCCTCTGGATACCTTTGCTACCTTTCCTGGGCTTCCTGATCAATGGAATGCTGGGAAACAGATTCGGTAACAAGTTCGTCAATGCCATCGCTTGCGGCCTACCGATCCTCTCCTTTGCCATCTCCTACGCTGCATGGAGTCGACTCATCTCCGAAGGTACGGAGTTGCACTGGAATGGCTTCCCCTGGATCTGGATCGAGGGATTGGTCGAAATCCCCTTCGCACTGCACCTCGACGGCATTGCCGCCGTGATGTGCATGGTGATCACCGGAGTCGGATCACTGATCCACCTCTACTCGATCGGCTACATGAAGGGCGATCCCGGGTACCACCGCTATTTCGCTTACCTCAATCTGTTCACCACATTCATGCTGATCCTGGTTCTCGGCGACAACCTGTTGCTGATGTTCATCGGCTGGGAAGGCGTCGGACTCTGCTCGTACCTGTTGATCGGATTCTGGTACGAAGAGGACGCCAACTGCGCGGCAGGCAAGAAGGCCTTCATCATGAACCGGGTGGGAGACTTTGCATTCCTGCTGGGTATCTTCCTGTGCCTCGCTCACTTCGGTTCTCTCGACATGTCGACTCTCACCGATGCTACAGCCATCTCGGCTCTTTCTGCGGAGACACTGTCGGTACCGCTGCTGGGTTCAGTGAGCGTGATCTCGATGATCGTCCTGCTGCTGTTCATCGGAGCCACCGGCAAGAGTGCGCAGATCCCACTCTACGTGTGGCTCCCGGATGCAATGGCGGGACCGACCCCGGTTTCCGCACTGATCCACGCTGCCACCATGGTGACCTCGGGAGTTTATCTCTGTTGCCGCCTGATGCCGCTGTTCGAGGCAGCCCCCGCGATCCTCGCCATCATCGCTGGCATCGGTGCGTGTACCGCACTGCTCGCTGCGCTGATCGCATTTGGTCAAAATGACATCAAGAAGGTGCTGGCCTACTCGACAGTCAGCCAGCTGGGCTACATGTTCTTCGCCATCGGCGTCGGAGCCTTTTCCGCAGCATTCTTCCATGTCGTCACCCACGCCTTCTTCAAGGCGCTGCTCTTTCTCGGATCCGGGTCGGTGATTCATGCGATGCATCATGAACAAGACATGCGAAAGATGGGCGGCTTACGAAAACAGCTCCCCTTCACTCACCTGACCTTCCTCATCGGCACACTGGCGATCGCTGGAGTCCCCCCCTTGGCGGGGTTCTTCTCCAAGGACGAGATTCTCTTTGCCGGTTATCAGCAGGGATTCCTCATGGGGGTCGATTCGGCTGCTCTATTCTGGGGAATCTCCTTCCTGACCGCCGGAATGACCGCGTTCTACATGATTCGCTGCGTGGCGCTGACCTTCTGGGGCGAGAGTCGAGTCGACTCCAGCCTCGAGGGCAAGGTTCATGAACCCGGGGGCTGGATCGGCTTCGCCCTGTTCATGCTCGCGGTCGCCAGCATCGTTGGAGGATTCCTCAACGTTCCCGAGTTCCTTGGCGGCCACGCAACGCTGGGCCACTTCACCGGATTGCATGGTTCAGCCGCCTCCCACGGTGCTGCCGCCAGTTTCTCGCCAGAGGACCTACATGCGGCAGAGTGGAAGAGCATGTTCTTGAGCCTCGCGGTGGCGGGTTCAGGCTTGCTCCTGGCCTACTACTGCTACGGCAAGGGGCACGCTCTGCGCACCAGATTCACCGGGAGTGGTGTGGGCCGCTGGCTCGGCCGACTTTCCCACCGAAAATTCTATGTCGACGAGTTCTACGCAACCGTCTTTGTCCGTCCATTTGAAACGATCAGCCACCTGCTCTTCATCCTGATCGATCGAATCCTGATCGACGGGATCCTGGTCAGTGGCTCAGCTCTGCTCACGCGAGGCCTTGGAAACTGGTTCCGCAAGATGCAAACCGGATTCATTCCCGGATACCTGCTGACCTTTGGCTGTGGAGTACTTCTACTCATCTACATGATGCTGAGTCTCATCCAGCAAGGAGGAGCACAGTGATTCCCGAACTGCCATCCTTCAACCTTCCAGTCCTCACACTGGTGACCTTGACCCCGGCGATTGGAGCCTTGCTGCTGTCGCTGGTCGACCGCAATAACAAGGCATTGTTGCGACAAGGTTCACTGATGATCAGTTGCCTGACGCTGCTCTTTTCCCTTTTGATGGTGGCCAACTTCGACAACTCGGTGGGCACCATGCAACTGGAGGAGAGTCACAGCTGGATCGAATCTCTGGGAATCAATTACCACCTGGGAGTGGACGGGATCTCCATCCTGCTGGTGCTTCTGACCTGCTTCTCGATGCCGCTGGTCTTCCTGAGCACCTGGAAAGCCATCGATGATCGGGTCAAGGAGTTCCACATCGCCTTGCTGCTGTTGCAGACCGGCATGATCGGAGCATTTGTCTCGCTCGACCTGATCCTGTTCTACCTCTTCTACGAGGCGATGTTGATCCCCATGTATCTCATCATCGGCATCTGGGGAGGGCGAGAACGGGTCTACGCTGCACTCAAGTTCTTCATCTACACCATGGTCGGTAGTTTGATGATGTTCCTGGCAATTCTCTACCTCTACCAGCATGCAGGTACCTTTGATCTTCCGCTGTTGCTCGAGCGTTTGCGCACCACTCATCTGCTCGATGCAAATCAACAGTTCTGGTTGTTCAGCGCCTTCACCCTTTCCTTCGCCATCAAGGTACCACTCTTCCCCTTTCACACTTGGCTTCCGGATGCCCATGTGCAAGCCCCCACAGCGGGTTCAGTGGTACTGGCTGGAGTGCTGCTCAAGATGGGCACCTACGGCTTGCTACGCTTCTCGATCCCGCTGTTCCACGATGCTGCGTTCAACCTGCAACCACTGATGTGCTGGTTGGCGGTGATCGGAATCATCTTCGGCGCATGCATGGCTTTGGTGCAAAATGACATCAAGAAACTGATCGCCTATTCCTCGGTGAGCCACCTCGGCTTCGTGGTGCTGGCTTGTTTCATCCCCAATGTCGAAACCATCACCGGTGCGATCTTACAGATGGTCAATCACGGACTCTCCACCGGAATGCTGTTCTTGATGATCGGAATCATCTATGAACGACGTCATACCCGCGAACTGGCCGATTACGGCGGGCTCGCAAAGGTGATCCCGCTCTTCACCATCTTCTTCCTGATCGCAGTGCTTTCGAGCATCGGGTTACCGGGGCTCAATGGTTTCATCGGAGAGTTCCTCATCCTGTACGGAGTGTTCAAGGTCTTCCCACTGTGGGGCGTGCTCGCTTCCACCGGAGTGGTCCTTGGAGCCCTGTACATGCTCAACATGGTCAAGAAGTTCCTGTTTGGACCTCTGGTCCATGCCGAGAATCGAAATGTGGCGGACCTCTCGCCTCGCGAGATCCTCTACCTGCTTCCCTTCGTCGTGATGATGGTCTGGATCGGGCTCTACCCGGCACCCTTGATCAACATGGTGAAACCTACCCTGTCCCTGTACGTCGAGATGTTGAAGAGTTAGGAGCCCCTGATGGAACTCACCATCTCCGGAGCCGAGATCGTGGCGATACTGCCGGCAGGAATCCTGGTCGTCACAGGCCTGGTCCAGTTATTCGCCGATCTGGGCCGATCCGCAGAGGACAAGCACTCGGAAAAGACTCACCTGGCGATGATCGGTGTCACCGGATTCTTGCTCGCCTTCGCAGCTCTGTTTGTCCAGGGCAGCGAAGCCTCGGCTGGAGAACTGTACGCAGGAGCGATGACCGATGACTTGTTTGGCCGGATGGGTGCAGGAGTGGTCATCATGACCGGTCTCTTCAGCACCTTGATGGCGGGTAGTTATCTCGCCAGCAGAGGCAGTAACAGTGCCGAGTTCACCGCTCTGATCAGTTTCGGTGCGGGATCGATGGCGCTGCTCTGCCAGGCGACCAACCTGATCTCGATCTTTGTCGCCATCGAAACGCTGTCGCTGGCCGTCTATGTCATGGCGGGATACTTCAAGGATGAACGAGCCGCTAGCGAGGGCGCCTTCAAGTACTTTGTTCTGGGTGCATTCTCGAGTGGATTCCTGCTACTGGGGATGGCTTTCATTTACGGTGCCACCGGTGGATCCGTGTCTCTGACAGACATCGCAGCTTCCGATGGCCAGCAAGACACCCTGTTCAGCGTCGGAACCCTGCTGGTGCTGATCGGTTTCGCCTTCAAGGTCGGTGCGGTGCCCTTTCACTCCTGGGTACCCGATGTCTACCAGGGGGCTCCTGTGGTGGCAGTCGGTTGGATGGCAGTAGCGGTCAAAGCCTCCAGTCTCTTCTGCCTGTGCCGATTCCTCCTCTTCACCGGAGGAGGCAATGATCTGGCCCAGTTGCTGGCCGCCATCTCGGTGGTCACGATGCTGCTGGGGAATCTCGCAGCCCTCAACCAGCAGAGTTTGAAACGGATGATGGCTTACTCCGGAATCGCCCACACCGGCTACCTGCTGATCCCGCTGGTGATCGCACTGTCGGGAGATGGCCCTTCTGCCGCTGCCAGCATCCCCTTCTACATGTTTGCTTACGCAGCCACCACCCTGGCAGCGTTCGGTGTACTCGCAGCGATCAGCGTCGGATCGGATCGAGATCAGATCCACGATCTCGATGGACTCGCCAAGAACCGTCCACTGCTGGCGCTCGGTTTCACCGTGGCGCTGCTTTCACTGGCAGGGATCCCGCTCACTGCGGGATTCATCGGCAAGTTGTTAATTCTCAGTGATGCGATTCAACACGGATTCCTTCTGCTCGCTCTGGTGGGAATCATCGCATCACTGATCAGTGTCTACTTTTATCTGCGGCCGGTGGTATCAATGTGGTTCCGGGAGCCGAAGTCCTCCTTTGAACTGGTCTCCGCCTCCTGGGGCATCACCTTCACGGTCGCGGTCTGTGGATTCGCCACCATCTGTATCGGGCTCTTTCCCGACTGGCTGATCGACCTGTCAAAGCGCTCGGTCGAGGCGATTCTCGGCTGATCACCTGTTGACTGGTATCGGCTCTGACCGGCGCTAGAATGACCGACTGTGCGGGTCCTCGGCGAGTGCCAGGATCCGCTCTGATCGATCGGTCCAGCAGGCTCGGGGACGGGGGAATCATGCGTTCAGGATTTATACTGCTCATCATCGTGCTGGTCGGCTGGTGGGGATACACCAACTGGGTCAGCGTCAGCCCTGGGAACCAGGACACACCGATCCCGGTCGTCGGAGGCGAGACCGATTCCCCCACTGTAGACGGTGGTGACAGCACCACAGCCGATGGGGAGAGTCGCGATAACCCTGCAATCGCTGAGGATGATGAGTACAACGGAATTCACGCCAACCAGATCGAACAACTCCGAGGGCAACTCGATGTCGATCCGGATGAAGGTACCCAGGTACGCCTGGCCAGAACTCTTCTGGCGTCAGAACACCCCCGTTTTGTCGGGGAAGCGTTTGGCATCTTGACGAGAATTGAAAAGTCAGGCGGAGAACTTTCGGCCACCGCCCGAGCGATCCTTCTTCGACAAATCACCGGTGCCGACCAGATTCACCTCGCACAACAAATCGTCGCTGAAGGATCACTGGTTCCCGGCTACGGTGAAGCATGCTTGGTGCTGGCAGATTCGATCGGCTTCGAGACCGACTCCACTGCAGTGAAGAGCTGGACCTTTCTTTCAGATGCCTACAACAGTTCCGATGAAATCGAGTGGCGCGCTCCGATTCGTCAGAAACTTCGTAACCTGGTCGATTTCTGGGTGCTCTCGAGTCGTCCCTTTACCGATTCGGGAATCGTGACCGTGGTCAGTGGAGATTCTCTCTCGGCGATCGCCAAGCGCTGCAAGGTATCGGTCGATTCGCTGAGGACGCTGAATCAGTTGAAATCAGATGTCATACACCCGGGACAGAAACTGAAGTTTCTCTCCGGCATTATCACCGTGGACATCGACAAGAGTGATTTCTGGCTCGATGTGTTCCTCGATGGTCGCTGGATTCAGGGTTTCTCCATCGGTCATGGCAAGGACAATTGTACGCCGGTGGGATCCTTCAAGGTCGACCTTGTACAGAAGAAGCCGATGTGGCAACCGCGCGATGGCCGCCCCCCCATCGCCTATGGAGCCGAGGGAAACCCGCTCGGAGAGAGGTGGATCGGCTTCGAGGACAAGCCTTCTCATGCCGGAATCGGGATCCACGGTACCCGCGAACCGGAGAGTATCGGTTCGATGGATTCAGAGGGTTGTATTCGTCTGCGAAACGAAGATGTTGTGGCGACCTATCCCTGGCTTCGGGTCGGAACTCAGGTGCAGATCCACGATTGATCGCGAACTCTTGAGTTCTTCTCAGGTGCGCAAACGCGCCTGGAACCGACCTGAGAGTCGTTGCATCAGACCTTCGATCGCCTCGTCCACTTCTTCATGAGTCAGCGATCGATCGGGAGCCCGAAACGCCACCGAGAAGGTGACGCTTTTTTGCCCCTGGGTCACCTGCTTCCCGCGATAGACATCGAGGAAAGTAAGCGCTTCGAAGTTTGCCATCTCCGCTGCGTCCACTTCGGAGGCGACGTCACGCCACAATACCGACTCCTCGACGACGATGTTGAGGTCCCTGCGAACCCCCGGGTGGCGCGAGAATTCTCGGTATCGATGTTTGACCTCGCTATGGCCGATCAGCGTTCCCAGGTCGAGTTCGCCGCACCAGGTTTCTCCGGTGACTCCATCGAGCGGCGCAGCCCCCACCAGGCCCAGACGTTCGCTGAAGAAGTCGAGCGCAGCACAACTTCCTCCAGCAAGACCACAGGAGGTGGATACTGGATTCCAGGTCGACGCACTCCTCGATTCGGTACCGAGACGCAGAAGTTCCAGCACGGCATCGGCGATTCCGCGCACCTGCCGGTACGCCTCCACCTTGCGACTTTCATCGGCATTGCTGTGGACCCATGCGAGATGGATTTTTTCGACCGGGCGATCGACTCCGTCACGACGGTGAAAGACTCGAGCCACCTCGAACAAGCGCACCGATTCGACCCCATGAAGTCGATTTCCCCGGACACAGGAGAGTAGCCCCGGCAGCAAGCTGCGCCGTAGCACCCCTTCATTCGATCGTACCGGGTTTCGCACCACCCACGGGTCTCCGAGACACCACCACTCCTCGAGTTCTCGATGGTCTCCTTGCGACCCGAAGGAGAAGGTGAGGGATTCATGGTGGCCAGTCCCCTCCAGTAGAGCCTTGACCCGCTCGACCAGTCCTGCATCGCGATCCTCGGGGACCACTCGTACCGCCATCTGGCGATCGGGCACCCTGTCGAGGCCGTGGATCCGTCCGACTTCCTCGATGAGGTCGATCTCCCGGGTGCAATCAGCGCGCCATGTAGGAGGCAGCCAGAGGCTCCTGGCGTCGTCTCCGCCAGAGTGCTGGAACCCGAGAGCGCTCAGTACTCGTGTCAGTTCTGCAGCGGGCACCGACTCTCCGAGGATCAGTTCGGTTCGATCGAGGCGGATCGGCACCTCCGCCGGGGGATCCAGCAAGCCGTCTCGCATCGCTTCCCAGCAACCGGAGAGAACCTTGCAGTCCGTTTCCCGGCACAACAGATGGAAGAAACGCCGAGATGCAATGTCGGCCGCGTCGATATCCACACGGCGCTCGAAGCGGTATGAGGAATCACTCGCCAGCCCTAATCGACGAGAAGTGCTGCGCACGGGTACCGGATCGAACCATGCGCTCTCCAGCAGGATCCTCCGGGTGGTCGAACCGACTTCGGTTTCCGCCCCCCCCATCACTCCCGCCACAGCCACCGCTCGGGAAGCATCGGCGATCACCAGATCGTCCGTATCGAGGGTGTGATGGGTGCCATCAATGGCGGCGAAATTTTCGCCATAGCGAGCGCGACGAATGATCAGTTCCTCGCCATCGAGTCGGTCCAGGTCAAAGGCGTGTAACGGTTGCCCCAGGTCCATCAAGACGTAGTTGGTCAGATCGACCACCAGATTGATCGACCTCAGGCCGATCGACTCGAGTCGCTTCCGCAACCACTGAGGACTTTCCGACACATCGACATCCAGTGCGACCCTGGCGGTGTAGCGACCGCAACGGTCATCATCATCGACCTCGATGCTGGTGATCTCACTGAGTCCCTTGCCTGTCGCGTCCTTTTCCACCTCTGAGTAGTCGGTCTGCAACGGCTTGAGCGGTCGATCGAGCAAGCATGCCAGTTCCCTGGCAACCCCTCGATGGCCCAGATGATCGGGCCGGTTGGAAGTGACTTCCAGTTCGAAGACATGGTCGTCTCCATGAACCTCGATCGCCTCGCAATTGAGTCCACACATCGTCAGTCTGTGCGCCACGTCTTCGACCGGTTGATCGATATCGACATGTTCCCGTAGCCAGTCGAGGGAAACCTTCATCTGGACACTCCACTATCAAAAGCATCGTCCACCATCAGGAAAACTGCTGGAGGAACCTGACATCGTTCTCGTAAAGATATCGGATATCGGGAATGTTGAAGGAAGCCATCGTGACCCGTTCAATTCCCAACCCGAATGCAAAACCAGTCCACCGTTCAGGGTCGATCCCGACCGACTCGAGAACGTTGGGATCGACCATTCCACACCCCCCCATCTCCATCCAGCCACCACGCCAGTACAGATCCACTTCTGCACTCGGCTCGGTGAAGGGGAAAAAGGACGGTCTCAATCGAAGTTTCATTCCATCGTCCTGCAACAACTGCTGGAAGAAGGTCAGTAGGGTGGACTTGAGATGGCCAAAGGTCATCCCCTCGTCCACCACCAACCCTTCGAGTTGATTGAACATGTAGGAGTGAGTGGCATCGACAGTATCGGGTCGAAACACCTTGCCTGGAGCGATGATCCTCAGGGGAGGAGGTGTTTTCTCCATCACCCTGACCTGCACCGTCGACGTCTGACTGCGCATCAGCAAATCATCTTCGAGGTAGAAGTTCTCCGCAGGATCGCGGGCGATGTGATCGACCGGGATATTGAGCCCGGTGAAGTTATGCCACTCGTCCTCGACCTCGGGACCATCCGCCACCTCGAATCCGAGATTGCCAAAGATGCGAATCATCCGAGAAGCGACCTGATGAACCGGATGGCGGCTCCCTCGTAGAGGCATCTGCCCGGGAAGAGTCACATCCGAGGCACTTCCAGCAGCCGTCGCCTTGGGCTTCGATTGCGGACTACCGAGGCGATCCTTGGCCGCCCCGAGTGCCGTTTCCACCCGTTCCTTGACCCGATTGACCCGCGCTCCGAAGGAAGCGCGCTGCTCCGGTGGAAGTGTTCCCAGGGAACGGAGAACCTGCTTGAGGGTCCCCTTCTTGCCGAGCACCCCGACCCGAACCGATTCCAAACTCGAGGCATCCGAGGCGGACTCGATCGCCTGCAATGCTGCCGCCTCGATGGTATCTAGATCCACCTGGGATCCCTCGCTCATGATATTGCGCCGCGTGCAATTCCGACGAGGGCCACGAAAGCCTCGTGATTTCGAATCGCCAGATCGGAGATCATCTTTCGATCCAGATCGACCTTGGCACACTTGAGACCATGAATGAATCGACTATAGGAGATGCCTTGTTGGCCGCAGGCCGCAGAGATCCGGGTGATCCACAGTCGACGGATGATGCGTTTGCGTACCCGACGATCTCGCGTCGCATAAGCTTCTGCCCGGATGATCGACTGCTTGGCAGTCCTGTACTGACGAGATGCGGCTCCGAAGAATCCACGAGCCTTCTTGAGAATCCGCTTTTGCTTGCGGTGACGAGCGACGCCAAAACTGACGCGTGCCATCGTTGTCCCTTTCCAGTGGGCAATTCTCGGGAGGAATCTTTCGATTCACTAGGAACCTTCAGGTTCGTCCACCCCGTAACCGCCGGCCGGCGCGCCCTTCGGCGCATTGATGAAGTAAACTAAATTTTACAATCTCGAACCATGGTTCACCGGCGGCGAGCAGCGCTGCCACCCGCACCTCAGTGACTAGCCGATCCCGAGCAACGCCTTGATCACCTTGGCATCACATTCGGGGCAAACTTCGGCACGACGTCCTCGACGAACCCGAGCCGCCGACCATGGGCCCATCCTGTGGCTCTTGCCGGCACGATGTCGCTTGATCTTACCAGTGCCCGTCACCTTGACCCGCTTCTGCAGGCCCTTGTGCGGTTTGTGCGTCTTCCTGGCCACGAGGGGCCCCTTTCCAATCGGAATCCTCTCGAGGATTCCGTCGTCATCACTTCTTCTTTGCCAGAACCATCGCCATCCGATTTCGGGCTTCTTGCAACGGCTCTCGTTCCATCTTTGCCAATTCCTCGAGGTCGGCATAGAACCTCATCAACACCTCACGACCCAGATCCGGGTGACGCTGCTCGCGTCCCTTGAAGACCATCGTCACCAGCACCTTGTGGCCATCTTCGAGGAAACTGCGTGCTCTGCGTAACTTGACGTCGAAGTCGTGCTTCTCCGTCTTCGGCCGAAGTTTGACTTCCTTGATCTTACGGACCTTCTGGACCTGCTTGGAACTCTTCGACTGATCATACTTGAATTTGCCGAAATCCATCAACTTGCACAGAGGAGGATCGGCATTGGGGTTCATCTCGACCAGGTCGAGATCCTTCTCCTGGGCCATCTCCAGTGCTTCATTCAATTTGACGATTCCGACCTGTCCCCCCTCATCATCGATGAGGCGTACCTGGCCCGGCGCGGGCCGATCGATCACCCTGTACTTGGTCTTTTCGGCGATGTCGTTCCTCCTACTCGAAACTCCGCGGTCATCGTGACATTTCCACCTCCCTCGGAGGCGGGTTGAAACGACGAAATTCCGGCACTGCGCCCGTCGGCCGATGAAAGCACCGGGAAATGGACCTTTTCTCGGCCCTGAGAACTCCGATGGATACACCGGAGAGGGGGCTGATGGCAAGCCGGAAACCCTGATTTCTGTGGTAGATGCGTAAAAAATCGTCATCTCGGGCCTGGCGAGGGGCCCCTCACTGCTGCGTTGGGTCTCCTGCTTCTTCCGCGACCACCTTTGAGGAGACCGGTTTCGGAGGATCGGCGACCTTCAATCCAACCTCTTCCAGTTGCTGATCGGAGACATGAGTCGGTGCACCGGTCAACTGACACGTCCCTCGCTGAGTCTTGGGAAAGGCGATCACCTCGCGGATCGAATCATCACCGGCCAGAATCATCACCAGACGATCGATTCCCAGGGCGATTCCGCCATGAGGTGGAGCACCGTACTTCAACGCCTCTAGCAGGAAACTGAACTTGCTACGAGCCTCCTCCGGGCTCAATCCGATCGCCTCGAATACCCGTTCCTGGAGGTCACGCTGGTGGATCCGGATACTCCCTCCCCCGATCTCGAAGCCGTTCAGAACCAGGTCATAGGCTCTGGCACGCACCTTCAGAGGAGAGGACTCCAATTGGTCCAGGTCTTCCGGGTGCGGTGCCGTGAAGGGGTGGTGGCAAGGAACCGGAGATCCGCTGGTCTCGTCCTCGACGAACAGTGGAAATTCAGTCACCCAGCAGAACTCAAGGGCGCCCGGTTGGATATGACCCAGCTTTTGAGCCAGTTCCTTGCGCAGGAAGGACAATGAGTTGATCACGACTCGCTTCGATCGATCGGCGACGAAGTAGCACAGATCGCCGACTTGTAGTCCGCTGCGCTCGACCAACTGCGTGCCCACAGCGCCTTCACAGAATCTCGCCACAGGCCCGGCCAGTCCGTCCTCGGTTCTCTTCATCCATGCGAGACCGCCGGCACCCTGATTCTTGACGATCGCTTCGAGCGATTCGATCTGTTTTCTCGACCATTCCCCGGCTCCGGGAACCCGCACCCCACGCACCGCTCCGCCCGCTTCGACGGCGCCAGAAAAGACCTTGAAACCAAGATCTGCGGCGAGATCAGACATTTCAAAAATCTCCAGATCACTGCGCAGATCGGGTGCGTCACTCGAATATTTGAGCAGTGCCTCATCGTAACAAATCCGTCGGAAGGGAGTTTCCACCACTTGTCCGGTCAGAGCTTTCACGACGTGCGCCATCAGGCCCTCAAGCACCTCGATGACATCGTCTTCCTCGACACAGGCCATTTCGAGATCGAGTTGGGTGAATTCAGGCTGTCGATCTGCTCGCAGGTCCTCATCACGGAAGCAACGAACGATCTGCATGTATCGATCGAATCCAGCGACCATGAATAGTTGTTTGAAGATCTGAGGGGACTGGGGAAGAGCGTACAACTCACCTGGATTCAACCGACTGGGGACCAGGAAATCACGAGCTCCCTCTGGCGTGCTCTTGGTCAGCATCGGCGTCTCGAGGTCGATGAATCCCTTTTCGTGGAGATGATTTCGTAACTGATGTTGCAGATCGGATCGCAACTGAAAGCGACGTTGCACCTCTGGCCTTCTCATGTCGAGAAAACGATACTGGAATCGCAGTTCATCGTTGACCAGATCACCCCCTGCAAGATCGAAGGGCAGTGCGGGGCAATCGCCCACCATCGTCGCAACCGTGGCGATCACTTCGATCTCACCGGTCATCAGGCGAGGATTCTTCATCCCATCGGGACGAGCTTGGATCCGCCCTGTCACCTGGAGAACCTGTTCGGAACGTAACGAGGTGAGTTCTGCTCCGTCGACCGTTTCGGGTGAAAGGGTCACCTGAGTGCGACCATAACGATCGCGCAAATCGATGAATCGCAACCCACCGTGATCCCGGATGGTATCGATCCAGCCGACCAGAGTGACTTCCTCGCCGACATGTTCGGCACGAAGTTCTCCGCAGGTATGGCTTCTCAGCATTTCAGTTCCCTTTCTCCACGTGAGATCTGATCCGCTTTGATTCTACGCCAATGCAGAGTTTCGGCCACCATTCCCGGAAAGAGTTCCACTGGCCAACTCTGACACGCCAAGGAGCGATGCCATCTCGCTCCAGCGGATGCCCTTGGGAGCGTTTTCGAGCCATCGCTCGATCTCGGCGATGGCTGCTCGCCGCAACTTCTGCCCTGCGTCGAGATCCCCGGCTTGCTCCCGTACCTGGGCCCACCAGAAGAGGACCGAAGCATGGCCATGGCGAGTTTCCAGTCGAACCACCCGTCGCCAGGCATTGCGAGCGACCCGCTCCTTTTCCTCGAGCGATGCGTGAGCGCTTCTTTCCAGCGATAACCAGGTCGAGATGGGTTGTGCACGCAATCGAAGCGCATCGAGGGCTGCGATTTCAAGCCAATGATGAGCCTCTTCCTCTTGATGCCTTCGCAGCAACACCCGTCTTCGATCGAGCGCATTGCGTGCCCTGCGCATTCCAAACGGCTCCGGATCCGATCCTGGCTCGGGGATCGCTCCGGCAGCGATTTTTCGCCGNNNCTCATCGCTTGCGAGAGGAGACCGCTGGCAAAAGCACAACGACTCTCGAGGATGATGTGGCGAGCATGCACATCAATCGTCTCTCGCTCATGAGGCGCTCGATGGGGCGGTGTTGCCTGCAGGATCTGCCGCGCCGTCTGCGGTCGACCTGCCGCCAGTTCCGATGCGGCGACCAACAGGTTGCCTTCCCAGGCGACGATGCCCGCCGGTCCGTCGAGCACCAGTGCCTCCTCGAGACAACGGGAAGCTCCCTTGATCCAGCCTGCTCCCGCCTCGCAGCGAGCCAACAGCAGCAATGCCCGGGGTAACTGACCTCGACAGTGTTGCCTCGCCTCGTCCACCAATGGTGCGATCTCTTGCAGTACCAGTGCCTCTTCTCCGAGACGAAGAGAAGACTCCGCGGCCTCGATTGCCGCAGCCAACGCCACTTCTTTTCGATGCTCTTGACGACAAAGATGACGATGCCAACAGCTCCAGATCCGCAGGGATCGTAGATCCTCCTTGGCTCTCGCTCGCAGACACTGAGCCTCGGCAATGTGGCGCGAATGGCCAGTCCTCATCGCATCTGCGAGAACCTGATCGGAGAGATCCAATGCTTGCAGACGAGCTCCCCTGGACAGGGCGCTACGGCAGCGCTCCAGCCGAACATCGTTGATCATCTCATCGGGGCACTCCGAGTCGTCCATCTCGAACTGGGGAACGGTGCCGACTCCACGCCTCGCCAGCGTTCGGAGGATGCGAGAGTGTTCGATGGCCACTCTGGTCTTCTCGCGCCGGGTCTCCAGATCATCCTGGGTCGGCATCACCACTTCTTCAAGCAACGCCAGAGCCGTGCGTGGATCTCCATCTCGACGGCTGGTGTCAGCCCTGCGTCGTGCCAGGCGCAACGAGGCCACGCTGCCGGGCTGCTGGCTTCGAGCCGAAATCCTCCATGCTCGATCACGCTGCGATGAGTTCCCCAGATGATCCTCGACCAGGCCGAGCAACTCGGCCCAGCGCGGTACCATCGGTTCACGGAGCAGGTCAACCAGCGGACCCAGCAGTTCTGAAAGACGTGCCGCATCACCAGAGACCCGCGCCTCATCCTCGAGCCAGGGTTCGAGACAGCGAGCCGCCAGTTCCGTCTGCCCGGCACTCAGTCGATGGTGAGCCACTGCCAGAGGATCGAGTCCTTCGAGGCTTGCGGCACGTTCGTGCAGTTCTCTCCTTCGTGCAGGATCGAGCCCGACCAGCACTCCCTCCGCCTGGAACGGTTCACGCCAGTGCAGATCACCGTCGATACGTATCCACTGATGCTGAACCAGTCCAGCAGCGATCGACGGCATCGACCCGAGAGGAATCGATGCGACCTTTGCGACGGCGTGACCGGAGGCAGGAGCGCCCAGCACTGCCAGCGCTTCAAGCAAAGCACGGTCATCTCTTGCAAGTCTCTGACACTCACCGACGACACGATCTCTCCAACGATCCTCTGGATGACCGGAAGATTTGTTCCAGATCCAGCGAAGACCATCATGGCCCAGTTCTCCGCTTCTGATCCTGCCGATGAGGATCCGCTCCCAGATCGACGGGCTCCCTGCACCCCACTGGATCAGCCGTCGATGAAGCCTGGGTTCGACACTGCCGCCAGGAAGCGCCGCTTCGAGCCAGTGATCCAGCCCGATGGCTAAGACGTGATCGGTCCGGACGATGATCGGTTGGCTGTTCGCCAGCGAAGAACCAACATAGCCCCCCGGCATCGTGGGACTGTCGATCCACCAGAGCAATTTGCAACCGCTGTGCTCGCTCCACTGCATCGCTTCTTGTAACGCTGGATTCCCCGCACCGGGGTCTTCGACCTTGACCACCATCATCGCACACCCGCTCGGAATCGATCGCGACAGTTGCAGTCGATGGTCGGTCGCCGTGCTGTCCAGATCGATCACCGGAAGTCCTGCGATCATCAGGTCGGTTCGAACTCTTCGGGCGATCTTACGACGATCTCCCTCTCGGCGGTGGAGGTGCACCACGGTGCCCCCCACTTCTCTGCGCTGGAGCAATGCCTGCCGCAGCAGATCGGGCAGTTCGGAGCCGATTCCAGGATAGCTCACCTGAGCGACCAGAGATTCGATCGATTCCGCGGCACATTCTCCCTCTTCAGCAGGAAATGAGCGCTCCAGCAACGCCAGCACTTCCCCCGCATGAAGAGGTCGATCGTCGGGTCGTTTCTCCATCATCTTCTCGATCAGTCGCCGTGCAGCCTCGGGCAGTCCCGGACGAAGGTCATCGATGGGAGTCGGATCTTCCTGCAGGTGAGCTCGACCCAGGCTGGATCGATCGAACTGCTGAAACGGCAACTTTCCACACCACCACTGATAGAGCAGTACACCCATCGAATAGATGTCTCCACGAGCATCGGGTCTTTCCCCGAGCCACTGCTCCGGTGGCATCGCATGAGGAGTACCGAGGATCTTTTCCTCGGACGGATGTCCTTCACGCTGACAGAGTCCGAAGTCGAGCAGCACCGGCTCCAGTGGCTGGCCCTCACAAGCTTCTTCCCTCAGCCGAACATTGTCAGACTTGAGATCTCCGTGAACCCAACCATTTCGATGCATGAAGGCCAGAGCCTGAAGAATCGGACGAGCCATCGCCAACCAGTCGGGAAACCAGCAGCTGCCGGCCAGATCGGTAGAGACGGGACCGGAGAGCACTTCACTGCTGAACCAGCGCGCTCCATCCTGGGCATCGATGCCGTATTCATGGACCGCCAGGATCGAAGGATGTCGGAGCCGGGTCAGATGTTGATATTCCCGCAGATGGCGCTGTCCAACAGGCCCCTCCGATTCAGCGGAATCGACCCGCTTGATCGCCACCAGATCGTCATCGATCGGGTCGAGACAGAGCCAGACCTCTCCCATTCCCCCTCGCCCCAGCAGGGATCGAGGAATGAAACGACCCGAGATCGGTCGATTTCCAGAGGAACGGTCCTGGATGGCCACATGACTCCTGATTCACGGGAGAAAGCGCTCCTCCCGGCTAATTCTACGACGCTCTGCTCGATTCGTCAGCCTGCCCCCATCGCAGGGGCGAAGGTAAACGATTCGAGCGAACATCTGGATTCTTTGGGTAACACCGATAAAATGGGGTAGACCGCCTTCAAACCCCTCTCACACCGTTCAGGTTAGGTATTTTTGATGCTCCAGTGGCCCGTTGCGACCCCCAGTACCCGACGCCATGACTCAGCCCCCCCAGCGAGGCTGCTGCTACCGAGCCTGATCCTCTTGCTGCTGTCGCCGATGCCTCACCTCGAGGGGCAGGTCTCTGGAATTGTCATCGATGGGACGACTCAGAATCCGATCCCCGGAGCATTGGTGACCTGGCAAGCGACCTTGCAACGTACCGTCGCCGCTGCCGATGGAACCTTCACCCTCGATGGTGTCAACGGCACCTTGCTGGTGATCGCCGGTGCCAGCAAGGGGTACTACAACTCGAGCATCATCGTCAGCACCCCGGCCAACTCGGTGCAGATCGAACTCGATCCGGTACCGGTCTCTGACGATCCCACTTACGCCTTCGTCATTCCTGACCAGTGCTCGGTATGTCATCCAGAGCAGTTCACCCAGTGGGAACCATCCCGGATGGCGATGACCGGTCTCAACAGTTGGGTCTACGACCTGTTCGACGGCAGCGGATCTGCCGGCGGCAGCGGCGGATTTGTCTACTCCCGTGATTCCGCTCATGCCTCTGCCGATCCCTCGGGGCACTGCGCCTCTTGCCACCAGCCGGAAGGATGGATCGCCAATCCGCTGCAACCGCTCGATCCACTGGCAGGCCCCCTGACCGATCCCCAGCGCCGAGGAGTCTCCTGTGAAACATGCCACAAGATCGCAGATGTGAATGAGAACCAGCTCAATGCGACCGGCTTCGTCCCCGGGGCAGTGACCGTCACCCGTCCCGATACCAGTGGCCTGATCGAGCAGGTGATGTACGGAATGCTCGGAGATGTCGATTTCAATCTGGTGAACCAGATGCGCGGTAGTTATCAGCCACAACTGGCTGCCGAAGCGTGCGCCGTGTGCCACCAGTACAGCAACGACCCGGACCACGACAATGACTTCAACGAGAGCAGCAGTGTTGCGGCCCAGGAGACCTATTCGGAGTGGAAGAACTCACCTTACGGTGATCCCCAGGATCCTCTGTATCAGAGTTGCGTCGATTGCCACATGCCGCCCTTTTCCGATGTGCCGGTCGAGGCGTGCGCTGCAATGTTCCCTCCACTGCTGAGAGATCCCAGCACCGTTCACAGCCATGACATCCAGGGGACCTCGGCCCAGTTCCTCGAAAATTCTGTGACGATGACTCTGGCAGCGGAACAGGTGGGAGACTCCCTGGTGGTCGATGTACAGATCGTCAATGATCAGGCGGGTCACTCGGTTCCGACCGGAGTCACCCTGCGTAACATGATTCTCAAGATCGAAGCGACCGGACCTGCAAATCAATCGTTGTCCCAGACCGCTGGCGACACCATCGCTCCCCTTGGAGGGATCGGAGATCCCGCCACGGGTCACTTCGCAGATCTGCCCGGCAAGTTGTTTGCCAAGGTCAATCAGGACATCTCAGGGAACTCGGGGGTGCTCTTCACCGAAGCGACCTCGATCCTCCTCGACACTCGCATCGCCGCTCTGGCCACCGACAACACCAGTGTTACCTTTGACATCAGTGGCATCGATGGCGAAGTGAATCTCGCGGCTCGTTTGATTTACCGACGTGCAACGCGCGCCCTGGTCGATGCCAAAGGCTGGAGCACCGATGGTCTGGGGCAGCCTCTTGCCGATGCTCAGGCACCCCACTTCGGTCATCTGATGGAGTCGAGCGATCTGATCGTAGCGGTCACTTCATCCACACCACCCTTCCTCTTCCAGATCCCTGCGCTGATGATCGGTAGCCAGGGTGAGGCAGATTTTCAAATTCACCAGGTTTCCGGAGCTGCCATCGATTGTGGAGCCTTCGCCGTCGGTGTTCGCAATGATCCGACCTGGCTCACTCCCACCCAGGTGACCGGATCTGCGACCTTGACCGATCTCGATGGCGGTGCCGGACCGGAGTTCTTCGAGATCAGTCTGTTCCCCGACGGCTGGACCGCAGCGGTGGTTTTTGACTTCCTGCTCATCGATACGCTGCAGTTCCCCCAGGTCACGACGCTGCTGACCACCACGTACACCGATCTCGGCATCGACCCTGCGGCTCCGCCGAGCGGTGACATCTTGACCTTTGCCGACGACCTGGGAGTCCCGGGGGTGACCAACCTGGTCTCCTCTGCCGGAGGGCAGGGGTACTCTCCGGCGTTCGCTGCTGCGCCCGAGATCATCTTCAATGACAACCCAGCCTTCAGCCGTGGCGATTGCAACGGCGACGGGCTGATCGATATCGGCGATCCGATCTTCACCCTCGGCTTCCTCTTCAACTCGGTCGGTTCCATCCCCTGTGACTCCAGCTGTGATGCCAATGATGATGCGCTGATCGATATTGCTGACCCGGTGCGGGTGCTGTCATTTCTCTTCTCCGGAGCACTACCGCTACCGCAACCCACCTATCCGATCTGCGCCGAGGACCCGACGCCAGATATCCTCGAGTGCACCGCAGACATCTGCCCCTGATCCGATCGAGATCCGCTAGCGGATCAATCGAACGCCCCGCCGGACCAGGCCCGCAACAAGCGGATCGGACTCCAACCGGTCACCTCATGTAGACGGCACAGATCATCGCCATGGAGCTTTCGCTCCCGCTCCAGTCGACGCTGGTCCGCCGACAGTCCCTTGCGAGCGGTGCCCTCGATTCCGGCACGACAGCCGGCCACTCCGAGGCCAGCGCACACCTCGATGATGTCGCGGGCACAGGTCACCAGGTGGGCCCCGTCGCGGATCAGCAGATGACAGCCCTGATGGCTGGTGGATTCTACCGGACCCGGTACTGCACACACTTCACACCCCTGGTCGAGTGCATGGCGAGCAGTGCCCATCGAACCCGATCGCAGGGTCGCCTCGACCACCACCACTGCGACGCTACAGCCACTGATCAGCCGATTCCTGTGAGGAAAATGATGGGGCCGGGGAGCAGTACCGGGAGGATATTCACTGATCAGGGCCCCCCCACACTGCACAATTCTTCGAGCGAGCGGCCGGTTTTTGGCGGGGTAGATCGCCGGTAGCCCGTTCCCCAGCAGAGCCATCGGAGGAGCGAATGGTGCAGGAGCCAGTGATGGCGTCATCGTTGGCGCCGCCGATCGCTTGGCCTCCTCGCATCCGAGTAGCGCTCCATCGAGAGCCGCCGCATCGATACCGAGTGCCAGACCACTGACGATCCTGAAACCGCTCCTCGACAGTTCAGCGGCGAGCTGGAAGGTCCATCGAAGTCCTGCGACACTCGCTTTTCGACTACCGACGATGGCGATGATCGGTCGGCCCATCGGTTTGTTGCCGCAGATCCACAGTTCCTGTGGCGGCCGAGCGATCCACCGCAAGGGCTCGGGCCACTGGTGGCAGCTGGGTTTCCACAGCCGGGGATCTTCCAGCGACGAGGAGGATCCAGCGGTGCTTTCGCCCCTTCTCTCTGGTCGAAGCAAATCTGGCCACTCCATCGTTCCTCCATCGTTGCTCCATCCGTTGCTCCATCCGTTGCTCCATCGTTGCTCCATCGTTGCTTCATCGTTGCTTCTCTCGGTCCTCCTCCCCGGTAAGATGACTCGGGCGATCGCTGGTTCCACCTCGGGGTTGAGCACAGTGCCCGGATTCGGAGCATCTGTTCACCCGTTCATTTCACCGCACTATTCTGACTCAATCGAGCCACCGCAAATCATCTGACAGATCCCGAAGCACTTATAATAACAAGGCTTATGTAACTTCTGAAATGATTGGCACTGTCGTTGCATCCTACCCAGTGCGCCACCGAGCGACCGCAAGAACGAAACCAGTACGGAGAATCGAATGCAAAAGACCACCGATCGTCAATACAAGAGCAGTTCCTTCCAGACCACCAAGCAGTGGGTTCACTTCAATCTGCAACACGATCTACAGAACTGTCGTGGATGCCGTCAGAGCGCCAGGCGGAGATTGCAAGACGACATCGATTCCTCGCACTGGTTCTGCAGCGATTGCCACGCCGGACGCTCCACTCCACTCTCGGTCCACCCGATGATTCGAGCATTGCTCGATGGTGAATCGGTACCGAGAGTTCGATGCGAACGAAGCGGAGCACGGATCCACTGGAATGAGGCGTGGATTTCCAGCGACTGCCGGCTAGTTTTGCGTCGCGAAGAGATGAAGCGAGACCAGGCGTTGCAGTCGATTGAACGCGCCCTCCAGTTGCTGGAGGACTCCTATCGTGGCCCTGAAGTTCCTCGCAAGATCGACTCGCTGGTGCCCGCGGTGGCTCACCACTGGGCACCCACGAAAACGGCCCCGATAGTTGCGGAGGCGGTCCAGTGGACCGAATCCCCGTGCGCCGGCACGATGATATAACCCCTCTTTTTGTAACCTCCGGAGGCACAGAATCGCAAGATCTCGTGCCTCCGGAGCACACTTAGTGTATCCTCTCGACGGGCGTTGCCGCCGCCCTGACAGTCCGTGAAAGGATCTCCTTCATGGTTCGTGCTTCCCTTGTGGCTCCGTGCCTATTTGTCATTGCACTGATGTCGACCTTGATCCCGACCTTGCTCTCGGTAGGATTCGGTGCCCAGCACACCTCCTATATCGATCAGTTATTTCGCGACTTCGAACGTCAACCTCTGGATTATCAGGGCCAAATCGCATTGAGAGCATTACGCAATCGGTTCCGCGAGGAATCGATACTCCACCCCCCAGCGACCGAGTTGGAACAGTTGCAGAGGATCGATGCAGTGCTCCTGTGCGCCTCTGGCCTGATCGATGACCGTCAGTACTTTGATGTCACCGGAAGCCGCAAATCGCCACTACAGCAATTACGATATGAATTGAGACAGATGCATCGAGAAACTCACCGCTTGAAATTGCTCTCTCTCGACTTCCAGCGACGGAACACCCCTTGATCACCCGTTCCATCGTCCGACTCCCCGGACTCCGCGGACTCCATGGAGCGTGGTCGTTGGCGCTGCTCTTGGGTTTACCCTGCTTGCTGGCCAGCGGCTGTGAAGGAACAGCGACTTCTCGGCGAGCAGATCGGGGAATCAACACAACCGTCTCACACCAGGAACAAACACTCTGGAGCCCGACCCTTTTCTGGAGTGGAGTCCGATTCCGATTCGAATTGATCCCCGGGCAGGAGAACCTGAAGCCGCAGTTTCTTCATGATGGACCGCGAGACATCCTCCGCATCGGCGATCGTCAGATCACCCTGGTCCGCACTCGATTCAAGGTCGGAGAGACCTTCTACAACTGGCCCGAAGATAGTGTCATCTGGATCTACCGGGTGGCGGATCGACAGCGCCCCTTTTTCCGCCGGCAGGGTTCCTTGCAACTGACCTGGATTGGCGATGGCAAGAATCCTGTAGTAGAAGAGCAGCGAGGGGATGGAACCATCGTGTGGACCCTGGCGGATGCTCGAGTCACTCGCGACCCCCAGGGAACAGTCCTCTACCAGGGACGGGGTCCAGACCTGAGGAAAAGTGGGCGGTGGAATCTGTTGCTCGATTCCCGTGGTGAGAGAGTCCAGGACTCCCGATGAAACCGCAGGAACCGCTCGCTGATCACCCCTTCGACCACCCTCCTGACCAGCTGGATTCGCGCCTCGAACAGTGGTGCCAGCAACATCAGCAGCCCAAATTCCGCGCCAAGCAAGTGCGTCAGCATCTGATGGACCAGCGCCTCTACGATCCAATGGAGATGACCTCGCTGCCGGCAGAACTGCGTCAACAACTGGCCGAAGGAATCCTCAGTTCTCCGCTGGTCGTCGCCGATCAGCTCGAATCCACCGATGGGACCATCAAGTTCCGTTTCATGCTGACAGACGGCCTCTCCATCGAGTCGGTCTGGATCCCGACCGACGATCGAGGAACCCTCTGCCTCTCCAGCCAGGTCGGTTGTGCTGCCGGTTGTACCTTCTGTGCCACCGGAACGATGAAGCTGACCCGCAACCTGCATCCGAGGGAGATAGTCGCCCAGTGGCTGGCAGTGCACGCCACCACCGTGGCTCAAGGACTTTGTGGTGTCACCCAGGTGGTCTTCATGGGGATGGGCGAACCACTCCACAACTATCCTGCGGTCTCCAGAGCGATCGATTGGTTTTCATCTGCACAGGGCTTTCAGTTCAGCCCTCGCAGGATCACCGTTTCGACCGTCGGAATCGTTCCCAAGATCGAGCAACTGGTCCACGATCATCCACAGGTCAGGCTCGCCGTCAGCCTTCACAGCGCAATCACGGAGACTCGTAACAGCATCGTTCCGATCAATCAACACCACTCCATCGAGGATCTGTCCGAGGTGCTGGTGAAGATTCGTGATGACTCTCGAAGAATCAGCATCGAATACGTGGTTCTTCCTGGCATCAATGATGGTTCGGAACAGGCGAAAGCGCTGGCTCTGTTCGCCGGAAAGTGCGGCGCACACATCAACCTGTTGCCGTTTCACCCTTACGAGGGTGCACTGTATGCCGCCGCGGGCGCGGCCGAGGTGGGTCAATTCCTATCACTGGTGCAGAAGCAATACGATGGTTCTGTCACCGCGCGACGCAGCCGTGGGCTCGACATCGATGGAGCGTGCGGTCAGTTAGTCCTGAACAATCTCAAGAAACCCGCCGCCTCGGATGATAGCGACCCGGATGCATCCAAAAAGAGGTGAGACCCCGACTCGCAGGATCTCACCTCTGTATCGCAATTTCATCGGTAGTGGCTAGCGCCCATCCTCGACAGGATCGGGAGCGGGTACAGGAGTCGGAACCGGTGCCGGTTTTGGCGCTGGTTTCGGCTTGGGCTTCTCCCACACGGGCTTTTTCGGTTTCGGCTTTGGCTTCTCCCAGACCGGCTTCTTGTCACCATCCTTGGGGGTGGCTTCCTTGGCTCCCTCCAGTTCCTTGGCGGCACGCTCCGCTTCTCGCTCACGGCGTACCTCCTCGAAGGAGCGCCCCTCTGGACGGCCAAACTTGGTCGAGGAAACCCCAGCATTGAGTGCGATCTCGTCGTAATTCTGTTCGAGGCTCAGTTCTCCATCCTCGAAGATCTTCTTGGTGGTTGGAACCTTGACCCAGCGATTGCGATCGTCGCTGAATCGGATTCGGGTGTATTCACTGTAGAATACCTCCTTCTTGACCACCGCAGGAGCTTGCCCCTCGCTCCATGTCTTGCTCAGAAGCAATCCGTCATCGACGGAGAAGGCATAGTTCAGCACCTGGTTACCGGCGAACGCCTTCAACTCGACGATCTTGCACGGTGTGCCGAGAATCTCTCCGTCATCCTTGAGGCTCGCGATGTAACCGTTCTCGGCGAAGGAGATGAAGAAATCGTCGATATGCTTGTCCCAAACGAACACGATGAGGGTCTTGCCGGCCAGTGGCGAAACCGCACCCATCGCCTTGACCCAGGCTTTCTCACCGTCGTACACCTGAACGAAGGTGAGAGGCTCGTTGTTCTGGGTCAGGCCGAGACCCGGTAGCTGCCACTCTTCACGAATCATCAAGACACCTTCTCCGGTGCGCTTGAGGAATCGTGCCATCTTCATGACGGTCTCGTTGGTCGGGTCGATCTTCTTGTTCTTGAATATCTCGACTCGATCAGTGATCGAGAGCAAGGTCTCACGCCCCCCGACCGCATCGAGGTATTTCTGGATCACCTCGAGGGCCGCGGGTTCGCTGGCAGGAATGCCCCCATCTCCGCCGAGAATGTCGTCGTCATCTGCGATCGGCTTGGGTTCCTTCGCCTCTTGAGATGGTTGCTCTGCTGGCGGCGGATCTTGAATTGAAGTCAATGCCTGAGCGGGATCAGTGAAGGTCAACGCAGTGACCAGTAGCAATCCCAGCAATAACATGAGACCGGTCAGGTATTTTCCGGCGAGAATTCCACGCTTCATCAAAAGTGGTCCTTCCTGGCTGTCGGACAGTAGTACTGCTCGACCTCGAGTCCTTTTTCTATCCTGCAGTGGTCGCATTGCGGTCCAACAGGGAGTGTTCGATTCAGAGTATCCCGTGATCCACGGAATTCGGAATCGAGGCTTCCAGGATACTCTCGATCGACCCTCGGGTCAAAACGACCCGGAGACCCCATTCAGGGCTTTCTCAGGGCCACTGGAAGCGGCAACCGGCGTCACCGCCGGAGTCGGATCCATCAAGTGAGCGAATCCTTCCCGACGAAGCCACGAACGAACCGTCTGTAGCGGTACGAACAGGCCCATGTGAGGAACCACCATCGGAGAGCGTTTGCCGTAGGTGTAGATCATGCTACTGATCCCGATCAGCTGACCTTTTCCCGAGAGGAAGATCCCACCCCCCGAATTTCCGAAAAATGTCGGAGCGCTGACCATCCAGAAGATCTCATCGCCGACCGGTTTGTACTGGGAGGAGATCTCCCCAAAGGTGGGGAGAGGTTGGTTTCCGAGGGGACAGCCGACGGCATAGACGGTGTCAAAGACCGACAACTTCAAGCACACCGGCTCGCTGGCCGATTCTGCGACGAAGGGCCAGGGAGAGGCTCGATCGACTCTCACCAGGGAAAGATCGGAGTCCTTGAGAGAAGCGATCTCCACCCCGCGAAACACCTCACTGCCGAGACGACCGATTTCCGGATCGAAGAAACGAATTTCATTGACCACGACATCATCGAGAGCGAAGTCTCGGACCTCTTCGACGACATGGTAGGCGGTGACAATCCAGGTCGCCCATAGATTTTCATCGACCATTTCACTGCTGACCACGACACCGCTACCGACGGTGCCATTTCCCCTCAACTGAACGATCGGATAGATCATCCGCTCGACCTTTTGCTGCTGGCTAGAGGCGGCCACAGGGACCGGGGCTGGAACCGTGGTCACGGCTGGAATCATCGATTCGATACGCGCCTCGATCCGTGAATCCAGGTCCTCGATGGTCTGACGAGTTCGATCGATTTCAGTGCCCACCCAGCGCTTCAATCCGGCGCTGGAGTGGTTCATCTGCTCGAGGATTCTGTCCCGCTCCTCCTCCAATATCGCGCTGGTGTAGGGAACACTGCTGGCTCCCTCGCCGATGACACTCCACTGATCGAATTTCACAACATCCAGAGGATCGAAGGCGGCGGTCTCGAGTGAAGCCGTTGGGGAGAGTTTCGCATCCGGATCCCCTGCGGTGAGGGCAACGTCGAGGAAGACGTCATGCCCCATCGCTTCGACCGGATCGATCTGACCGTCTCTTTTGGCCGATAACCCCCAGAAAAAGGAAGTCGCAACACAGATGATCAGAATTCCGCGTAATTGAGTGTGTATCTGCAACTTTACCCCGTTCCAGCACGAGACCTTCTGGTCACTGCGTGGCCTACCGGACAGGCTGGCCGACAGAGGAGAATACGATGGGATGGGAAGGTCGGGCAAAGTGACCGAGAGGCCACCAGTGCAGTATCGGCCCTGAATGGGGCGCTGCGGTGGCTGTCGACTTACGAGGCCGAGATCGGAGTGACCGTTTCCGGTTCAGCCGAGTCCCCCCCGGGATCGGAGGTGTAGATCAGTTTCAACAGGCGATCGGGCACGTGCACCACCCGGTCCGCAGGGCGTCCGCCGGTTTTTTTCACCACCGACTCCAGTTTCAGCGCCTGATCGATGACGAGGTTCTTGGGGGCATCGAGATCGACGGTGATTCGATCGACGATCTTCTCGTTGACCTGAACCGCCAGTGAGACCTGAGTAGGCTGGAGCAGTTCCTCGCTGTGCTCGGGCCAGGATTCTTCATCGAGACGATTCGTTTCTCCCAGCCCTTCCCACAATTCATGGGCCATGTGCGGAGCGAAGGGAGCCAGCAGTACCACGAAGGTCTTGAGGGTCTGCCGGTCCACCTCTTCCAGGCTGATCTTGTCGCTGCGGAGCAACTTGACGAATTCCATGAAGGCACTGACCGCCTTGTTGAGGCGGAAGGTACGGATCGCCCGGCTCACTCTCCGAATCAGTCGATGTTTTGCCACCAGCACATCGCGGCTGACGAATCGACCTTCTCCGACCCTGGCGAGGATCGCCTCATGGGTTCGTTGGAGGAAACGCGCACAACCACGCAGTCCTTCCTCGTTCCACTCTGCATGATCTTGAGCGGGACCGAGGAACAACAGATGAAGCCGCATCGCATCGGCGCCGTAGCGTTCCAGGTAATCTGCGGCCAGCACTCGCGGCCCACGATGGGCTGTGGCGGGATCGACACTATCCGAAACATCCGCCGATCGAATTCGCCCCTGACTGAAGAGACGCCGAAATGGCTCCTCACGACGGGTGACTCCCAGATCCTTGAGGAAATGACTGATGAATCGAACGTAGAGCAGATGCAACTCGGCGTGCTCGATTCCTCCGACACATAGATTCACTGGAGCCCACTGCTGAACCAGTTCGGGTGAGGCGATTTGACCGACCAGCGTCGGATCGAGGGATCGAAGATGGGTCCAACAGGATGCGATCCAGTCCGGCATCGTATCGGTACAGCGGCGAGCCGCGGCACCACAACCGGGACAAGTCGTGTCGACCCACTCCGGGTACGCTGCCAGCGGGCTGCTCCCCTCAGAGGAGTTTCCGACCTGGGCGATCTCTGGCAGCAACACCGGCAATTGATCCTCCGGGACAGGTACCTTTCCACACTCATCGCACTCGATGATGGGAATCGGTTCGCCCCAGATTCTTTGACGCTCGAACGCCCAGTCGTGCAATTTCCAGTCGACATGCGATTCGACCAGATCGCGCGATTCCAGTGAACTCTGGATCGAGCGAGCGGTATCTCCCCCGTCGCCCCCCCTGCGTCGTCCCGACCGCCTCCTCCTTCGTCCCGACTGCTGACTTCCGCGAGTACGGGGCAGACCAAAGTTGTTGGCAAATTCAAGATGAGCGGGATGCACCGCGGGGATTCCGAGAATCGCACCGAAGCGAATCTCGGGGAGCACGTAACTGCTGACCCAGATCGGCATCTTCTCGAGGGTCACGGGATTGAGGCAATAGGCTCCGGTCGGCACGCCATCGGGAGTTCCCCTGGACGTCACCCGCTCTCGTTCAGAGAGTTGCCGACACTTCTCGATGTACTCGACAACATCATCGCGCTGAATTGCATCGACGATGCCATCCAGCAGCGGGTGCTCTGGACTGAGTACGACAAAGGTCGCGTCGCCCAGGGCATCGATTCTCCAGGAGAAGACATCGATCTCTTCCCAGCCATCGTAAAGTTCCGCACTGGCCTTGAGGGTCAGACGTGTGCCCTCCCTGCGGCCGATCCAGTTGCGCTGGAGTAGTTTGGTGCGAGCGGGCCACTTCAACTGCTTGAGACCCGAGTGAAGCGGCTCCGCATAATCGGTGATCGCCACCTTCCAGCCATTCTCGTAACGCACCAGCCCCTTCTCGTGCAGTTTGAGGAAGATCCATTGCGACCAGCGATAACAGTCGGGATCGGAACTGTTCAGTTCATGATCCCAATGCACCATCGCTCCGAAGTAGTTCAGCTGGTCACGCATCTTCTCGATCCCTCGTTCGACCACCTGCTTCGGTGGAAGACCGGAGGTTTTGGCTTCCTCTTCGATGGACAGGCCAAAGGAATCCCAGCCGATCGGACGGAAGACATCTCGGCCGCGCGCCTTCTGGTAGCGCGCCACCACATCATTGATGGCGATCCCCCGCAGTTGATTGACGCTAAAACCATCGAGGGAAGGATAGGGAAACATGTCGAGACAGTAGAAGGGGCGGAAATCATCGGTCGACGCTGTCGTCGCCAGGTCCGGCGAAGAT
>LWDU01041112.1_pt1 | contig 65736 bp, 55 predicted proteins | sample 727161 | NCBI WGS metagenome assembly LWDU01 (sample SAMN04566230, study PRJNA314399) | hydrothermal vent metagenome | isolation source: deep sea hydrothermal plume seawater | place: Mexico: Gulf of California, Guaymas Basin | collected 2004-07-11 | reverse complement strand
TTTTGTAATGTTTAATTATTTTTCATACATAGTATATGATTATCAAGATTAACAATAAGGAAAATAAAATTGCTGAAGAAATCCGAGCGATCTTCCAGGTATCATATACCGTGGAGGCTAAGATGTTAAAAGCCGTTGATTTTCCTCCTTTGCAAAGGACAGTATCTTAATTTCTGAAAAGTGATTCTGAATTTTATGCATACTACTTAACTAAAAATATATCGGGAGTAATTGAAATTGAGAATGATGAAGATTTAACTCATATTCAAAGTTTAGTTGTTTATCCAAAATATTTTAGAAACGGGATTGGAAGCAAATTAGTTCAATTTATATTAGATACCTATAAGGCAAAAATATTTACTGTTGAAACCGGAATAGATAACCATCCGGCTATAAAATTATATAAAAGTTTTGGGTTTCAAGAGCAAAAGCAATGGGATACAAATCACGGGGTAAGGAAAGTTAGATTTGAGAAGAGAATATAATCCTGCTACCCCGACTTTTTTCTCTTCAAATTTCCCATAAATTTTCTGTAAGTTTGTGGTATGAAAAAACTATTACTACTTTTAATTACGATAACAACATTTACAAATGTAAGTTATGCTTCTTTTCCAGTTATGGAAAGTATCTAATCTGAGAAATCAACTATAATTGATTGTGAAGACCCAAAATTATTTGGTATAGAATTTGGTACTGCTCGTACTCCTCCATTGCTGCTTTTTATTTTACCTTGGCTAATACCACTTCTACTTTTTCTATTAATAAGAGGGTATAGAAGAGATGTTGCTTGGATTAAAAACTTAATACGTTGGAAAAATATTTGGTGGTTTCTTTTAGGAATACTAATTGTAATCCCTGTTTTGTTTTTAGTTTTATTTAATGCTAGTGGTATGGGGGGGTAAATATCTTGTTACAATAAAAAATCAAAAAACATATACGACACCACAAAAGTTAATAATCGTATAAAATTATTTTTAAAAGTTTTTTCTAATCAGAAAATCCAATTAATTTTTTAAGTTTGTATTAGTAGATTGATTAGCGGTGCAAAAAGCAATTCCCTAATTACTGTTTTCTTTTTTCATAATCCCGTATCAATAAGTAATACATAAACACCCCAAAAGCATACAAAGCAGCTGTTATGTAAAAGACATAAGCATACGGCAAGCCTTCTGCTATTAAGTATCGGAATATTTGTGAACTGAAAAACCAACTACCACTCCAGATTGCTGCCATAATAGCACTCAGCATCTCTTGGTTTTTCTTTCCTACATAATTCATAGTAAGCTCAGAGGTCATAGGTGCAGCCATGGCAAAGCCCACCAATAGTCTGCAAAAAACTCAGTTGTAGCCAAGGCTACCAAAGCAATAACTGCAATAGTTTGGGTGTAAGTAATTCCTTTTTTAAATCCTAATTTGTTTTTTATATTAGGCACCAACAAAGCCAAAACAGCAACAAATACACTAGAAATACCGCCAATAACAGCAAAACCTGATGAGTCCACTTGAAAATTATGATAAAAGAATAAATTGATAAACGGAATAGTTAAACCTGCCCCAACAGCAATAATAAAAGTGGGGATAATTGCTTTTATCAATAAAGCCCAGTCATAGGATTTCCACTGCAAGCCTTTTTTAACGGGCACTACCATATCAACCTTTAGTTTTAATAAATAGTAAACTCCTATAAAACCCANNNNCCGCTAAGTATAGTGCCAAAACTATGGGTTGCATAGTTTAGTGAAATAGCATGTGATTGATTTTCAGCAACGGTATTGCGCATAATATACGGCAATGCACTTACCTGAAACAAAGTAAAAACTACCCCCCATAAAATAAATAAAAGTGGCAAGAAAGAATGATACCCGTATTGGATAAACAATACAAGTGAGATAGCAACCAAAGGAACCCCTAAACTACCAATCATAAAAAAAGGTTTAAGGGGTTTCCCTTTTATATAAAAACCCAAGGGAAACGCCAATAACATTACTGCCAAAAAACGATAGGAAATGAAATTGGCTATCTCAGGATCAGAAAAATCTTGCTTTGATAAATGTATATTTAAAATTAAGAAAAAAGCAGCCCCAATCAGTTGTATAAAAAATTCTGCCTTTATCATTAAAAGAACATGTTCTTCTAATTGCAGATACTGCTTAATAATTTTCTTCAAAATAAAAAATGTGTCTTTTAAAATTCCTCTATCACCTCCATGATAGTGCGAAAAGCAACTGCTTTATCGCCATAACGCGCTAGATGTTTTTCTTGCAATTCAGCAGCAAAATTAATTTGATATTGATGTAAATCCTTCATGCTTGGGCAAGTGTAAGCAATAGCAAAAGTATGATTGCTATCCCCTTGAACAATCACTCTATTTATTTGTGCTTTGGTAAATACTGCTGCTGCCATCACTTCAGGAATATGTTCGGTTTTCATCCAATTTAACCAATCGGTTTTTATACTTTCTTCAACACTTACGGTTACATTATATATTATCATTCTTCCTGATTTAAATTATCACCTCTTAATATTCTAAAACGCTTTCTTGCTTCTGCAGTAAATATACTGCTATTGTGTTCTAGCAATATCTTTTCATACAATTCCATAGCCTTCACTTTGTCGGCTAAGGTGTTATCATAAATCTTTGCCAATCGATAAAGCGCATCATCCGCCAGAATATCATAACCCCAATCACTTGTAATTTTCTGATACATCTGTATAGCCAAATCCGTATTGTTAAGCTGTATATAAATTTCAGCTTTACGCATGTATATTTCATCCGATAAAGTATGCCCAGGGAAAGCCGTGAGTATCGAATCGTATTTCGCAATAGCCTCTACATATTTTTGCTGATAATTAAGCAGATCAGCACTAGCAAAAGTACGCATTGCAATAAATGAGGTGTCCAAGTTTAGGTTATCAATTATCAATAAAGATAACTGCATAGCATCATTCGCAATTAGCTTAGAAGTAGATGCTTTTAGGGTTCCTAGTTGTGCTTGTGCCCAATCAAAGTCCCCTTGATAATAAGCGATTTTAGCTCTTCTTAATTTTGCCTGATGCCCAATAGGGTTTTCCTTAAAATCCTTTTCTACTTGCGAATAGTACAATAAAGATTCCCAAATATTACCAACTAGTAACATAACATCAGCATATTCCAGTTTGCACTCTGCCAAATCAGTATTTGAAATTTGCGGCAGAGCCATAGCTTCATTTAGTATTTGCTCAGCAGAAGATAAATCATGCAAATAAAAGGCCTTAAAGTGTGCATAATTAGAAAGCAATAACACTGTATTTCTGTTTTTTCCTAAATCTGAAATCACCTCAGCGTAAGTAGCGTCAAGTACATTCAGCTCTTTTTGTTGTTCGCTCAAACTTTTAGTCAGTGCATATAGCTTATTGATATTCGCATCTACAAAAAGATGGTTTCTCTTTCCTTTTTCCAACACATAGTCATAAGCCTGTACTGCTAACTGATATTCTTTTTTATCCAAGAAAGATTCTGCTAAATCATACACCTGCTCTCCATCAGCATTCGTGCGTTTGTCCAAAGCTTTTGCCTGTATGAGTACCATTTTGTATTGTGCATTCTGCATGAATAACCAGATGAGCATTTCCGAAAAATCAGTACGACCCCGCTCCTCTCTTACAAATGATAATAATTGTTTTTTTACTAATTGATAATTTGCTTCACTTTTAATACCATCATTATTCAAAAATAATTGCACTTTAGCTATAACCATTTGCTTTTGCCTTGGGTTACGCTTCAGTTCATTCAAGTATTCCGCAATCATCAAATCAACCTTATTTAAATGAGCATACAATTGCGCCTTTTGAGTGCCAAAACTAGCTTTTGGATTTATTTTTTCAGATTGAAGATATACCTTTAAAGCGGCATCATACAAATCATAACGCATAAAAGTATTTGCTAAATTAATAGTTTGCGATTGCTGTCCAGTTAATTGTTTCAGCACTTTATTATAAGTATAATTAGCTTTTTTCTGATTACCACTTTTTTCTTGAACTATTCCTACTTCAAGTTGATAATTCAAACTTTTAGGATATATCTTGGCTAGCTTTCTGGCTAATTTTTCTGCTGATTTGTAATCCTCAGTTTTTAGCAAGGATGCGAAATAAGGAATATAATAAGCAACAGAAAATCTCTCAGCTGCAAGCTCCTCATAAATAGTAATTGCCTTAGTATATTCACCATTAATATAATATTGATAAGCCAATTGTTGTTCGCTTTTCTGAGCAAAAGCGAAAGAAGAAATCAGCATAAATACTAATAGTAAACGCATCTATTTTATGATATCAAAACCGGTGTAAGGCTGTAAGGCTTTAGGTATTTTTATTCCTTCAGCTGTTTGGTTGTTTTCAATAAGTGCTGCATAGATTCTTGGCAAAGCCAAAGCACTTCCGTTTAAGGTATGACACAATTGCATCTTTCCATTTTCATCCTTATACCTTAATTTTAATCGATTAGCTTGGTAGCTTTCAAAATTAGAAACCGAGCTTACTTCCAGCCATCTTTCTTGTCCTGCAGAATAAACTTCAAAATCAAATGTTAATGCTGAGGAAAAACTTAAATCACCCCCACACAACTGTAAAATTTTATACGGCAATTCTAATTCATTCAAGATACTAGCAACATGATTCACCATTACATCTAAAGTTTCATACGATTTTTCAGGATGTTGAATTTGTACAATTTCTACTTTATCAAATTGATGCAAACGATTCAATCCTCTCACCTCTTTTCCGTAAGAACCAGCTTCACGTCTAAAACAAGGAGTATAAGCGGTACACTTAATAGGAAATCCTTTTACAATTACATCACGAAAGAAGTTCGTTATCGGCACCTCTGCAGTTGGAATTAAATACAAATCTATGTCGGAAGGTATTTTATATAAATCTTCCTCAAACTTAGGTAATTGTCCTGTGCCAAAACCTGAAGCTTCATTCACTACATGAGGAGGTAAATATTCAGTATACCCTGCAGCTATATTTTTATCTAAAAAGTAAGCAATTAAGGCTCTTTGTAACTTTGCGCCTTTATTAACATAAACAGGAAAACCTGCCCCTGTTATTTTATTTCCAAGTTCAAAGTCAATCAAATTATAATCAGTAGTTAATTCCCAATGAGGCTTAGCGCCTTTCATTAAAGCTGAGATCGCTCCTACTTCTTTTATTGTAATATTATTTTCATCTGACTTTCCTTGTGGTACGCTTGGGTGTGGCACATTAGGGATTTGAACTAATATATCTTGTATTTCCTTTTCAAGTTCAGCCTGTTTTGCCTGCAATGCTTTCGAACTTTCCTTAATCGTTGACGATTCATCCTTTAATGCATTCGCTTCAGCTGCTTTTCCTGTTTTATACAATTCACCAATTTGCTTTGCTAGCTGATTTCCTTTAGTCAACAACTCATCTGCTTTTTGCTGAGTAGCTTTACGCTCATCATCCTTAGCAATAGCATGAATTATTAAATCAGTAGCATCCATATTCTTTACTTTTAATAAAGCGATATAGCTCTCCTTATTTTCTCTAATCTTGTTAATGTGTAACATCTTACCTTTTGGTTTTATCTAATTTTGAAACAAATGTAAATAAAAAAACTCTTGACTAGTCAAGAGTTTTTCCTAAATATAATATCATAAAATCCTTAACTTACAGTTTCAACTGAAATATAGGATCTGTTATTTCTTTTCTTAGTAAATTTTACTTTTCCATCTGTTAATGCGAATAAAGTATGATCTTTACCCATGCCTACATTTTCTCCTGGATTATGTACAGTTCCTCTTTGACGAACAATAATGTTACCGGCAATGATAGCTTGACCGCCAAATATTTTCACGCCTAATCGTTTACTTTGCGAATCTCTACCATTTTTTGAACTACCCGCTCCTTTCTTATGTGCCATTGTCTTACAGTTTTAATTTCTACTTATTATTCAGCTTTTTTAGCTGCAGTCTTTTTGGCTGGCGCTTTTTTAGCAACAGGCTTTTTAACAGCAGTTGTTTTTGCTGGTGCTTTTTTAGTAGCCGGCTTTTTAGCAGCCGCTTCTACAGCTGGCTTTTTAGCGGCTGGAGCTTTAGCGTCAATGTTTTGGATTTCTAATTTAGTTAAATACTGTCTGTGACCGTTTTTAACTTTGTATCCTTTTCTTCTTTTCTTTTTGAAGACGATTACTTTATCGTCTTTCAAGTGCTCAAGTACTTTTGCAGTTACTTTAGCTCCTGTTATAACTGGGGCGCCAACATTTATTTTACCAGCATCATTCAGCAAAAGAACTTTATCAAAATCAACTTTTGATCCTTCTTTTGCGTCTAATCTGTGTACAAATATCTGCTGCTCTTTTTCAATTTTGAATTGTTGCCCTGCTATCTCAACTATTGCGTACATTATTATTGTTTTAAAAAATGGTCTGCAAAATTACACAATCCAGCAAAATAGAACAAAAAATATTCTACTTTTTTTGAGTGATTAAGATTCTCGGTATTTAAATAGTACTATTAAAGGTTCTAATTGTATCTTTACAACATAAAAATAAACAAAAATGAAAAACCTATTTATCCTACTTTTAGCTAGCCTTACCTTATTAAGTAATGCGCAAAATAGATGCGGAACTGAAGCGCATACTTTAGAATTAATAGAAAAATATCCTGAGTACGCAATTGCAAAAGCTAAAGTAAACTATCAAACAGAGAAATGGATTCAAAATCATCCTACCAATAGTCAAAAAACAATAATTACAATTCCAGTTGTTGTGCATGTTGTCTGGAATACTAATAGTGAAAATATTTCTGATGCACAGATATTCTCACAAATTGAAGTGTTAAATAACGATTTTAGAAGAACGAATGTTGATGTAATAAATACTCCTAGCGTTTGGCAAGGCATTGCAGCTGATAGTGAAATTGAATTTTGCTTGGCACAAACTGACCAAAATGGAATTGCAACTACGGGAATTGACAGAGTGCAAACTACACAAACTTCTTTTGGAATGAGTGGAGATCCTGTTATGTCTGTTGCATCTGAAGGGGCAGACCCTTGGGATCAGGATTATTATTTAAATATTTGGGTGTGTGATTTAGGAAGTGGTCTTTTAGGCTATGCTAGTCAGCCATCTAGCTGGCCAAACCCTTCCGATGGAGTGGTTATTGGATACAAATATTTTGGGAATACCGGAACTGCTCAGTCTCCATACCATAAAGGAAGAACGGCAACACATGAAATTGGACACTGGCTCAATTTAGAACATCTTTGGGGCTGGGGAAGCTGTGGAAACGATCAAGTTTCTGACACCCCTAAACAAGAAACAGAAAATTATTCTTGCCCTGGATTTCCAGCAATATCAAGTTGTGATGACCCACTAACCACTCCTATTGAGGATAATGCACCAAATGGAGATATGTTCATGAATTATATGGACTATACTAATGATGCGTGCATGAATTTGTTTACTGCAGGACAAAAAACAAGAATGATTTCAGCTATTAATCAATATCGCTCAAATCTAATTTACAATACTTGTAGTAACCCAACAACAAATATCATTGATATATCAATTACAAATAAAAAGCTTGTAAAAATTGTAGATGTTTTAGGAAGAACAATATCTGACAAAACTACAAACACACCACTTTTCTATATTTATAATAATGGAACAGTAGAAAAGAAAATTATTATTGAATAACTTTCACGCTATATAAAAGGAAAGCCCCCGCTACTTAGTTGGGCTTTTTTTATTTACTAAATATACGCCACTCAATATTATTACCACTGATAATAAATGAATTAAGGCTACTTCCTCTCCATCAAATACTCCCCAAAAAATAGCAACAACAGGGATTAAATAAGTAACTGAAGATGCGAAAATTGCTGTTGATAGGCTTATCAATTTATTAAATATCACAACAGCAGCAGAGGTGCAAACTACAGCCAATAATGCTATATAACCCAAAGCAATTACCCCTTGATTAGTGGTAGTTGCAATTTCCAGAAAATCAGTATTAAAAATATAAATAGCAGACAAAGGACCAATTAGCAAAAAAGCTGAGGCAGTAATAGAAAGCGCATCTAAATCATACAAATACTTTTTGATCACATTTATACTAACGGCATACATCACAGTAGCCGAGATCACTAAAAAAACATAATTATTTATTTCTATCCCCTCGCCCATTGTTGAATAGATTAAAATAAGCGCCCCACATAAACCAATAATAATACCTACTATATTAGTTTTGTTGGCTTAGTTTTGAAAAAATAAACCCCCAATAATAAAGTAAACAAGGGAACTAAGGAATTTAAAATCCCTATTACAGAACTATCTAATTCTTTCTGTGCTTTTGTAAATAAAAATGCCGGCATACCATTCACAAAAATCGCCATAGCTACTATTGATAAAATATGTTTTCTTTGCACCACTTTTATTGCCTTCAATATAAAAGGGGTTAAGGAAAGAAATGCAATAAATAAGCGTAAAGTAGCCACTTGCATATAATCATAGGCCACCAGGCCTCTTTTCATCAAAATAAAAGAACTTCCCCATATTACTGCAAGAAGAATTAAAATAATGTAATTTTTAAATGACTTTTCCATAATTAATAATTGGCGACAAAAATAAGAACATATCTTTGCCATGATGAAAACAGTAGAAAAAAGAATTATCAGGAATTGGCTTTATTCTGGGCTATTGCTGATTGCTTTAATGGTAATTATTGGCGGTATTACTCGCCTCACCCATTCTGGCCTTTCCATGGTAGAATGGAAACTAATAGGAGGCACAATTCCGCCACTAAATGATCTGAAATGGCAAGAAACTTTTGAAAAATATCAACAATTTCCTGAATACCAAAAAATAAATACCGGCATGCAACTTGCTGAATTTAAAGTGATATTTTTCTGGGAATACCTGCACCGCTTATTAGGCCGATTAATCGGCTTAGTTTTCATTATTCCTTTTGTGATTTTCTGGATAAAGAAATGGTTCAATCCTAAACAAAAAAAACAATTACTCATCTTACTTGGACTTGGGGCTTTACAAGGTTTTTTAGGCTGGTTTATGGTGAAAAGCGGGCTAGTTGATGTGCCTGCAGTTAGCCATTTTCGCTTAGCGATACATTTAGCAACTGCCTTTGGGTTAATGTGTTATATTTATTGGCTTATTCTTAGTTTTACTGAAACAGAAAAAAGGACAAACAAAACTATTAATAAACTCAGTCAATATTTAATAATCGCCTTGCTTATTCAAATTATTTACGGCGCCTTTGTTGCTGGCTTAAAAGCAGGATATTTACTGCCAGCAAATGGAGGGGTTTTTGAAAGTGTATTTGGATACAGCTTCAGAAATAGTAATGATTTTAACTTACTTAATAATAGCTTTGATATTCAAGCCTTCCACCGATTATTTGCTTGGGTCGTATTTGCTATCACACTCATCATCTTTAATAAAACAAGAAAAACTGCACTAGCAAAAGTAGGAGCTTTGGTTTTAGGGCTTACTATGGTTCAGATTATACTTGGTATTTCTACTTTACTATTAAGTGTACAAATTCACACGGCTATTACACATCAATTTATTGCAATCACACTATTGCTTTCAGTAGTAAAGCTTACTTATTTTTCCAGTGAAAAGTCTCAATTAAATGCTTAATATCGTATTTTAAAAAAAGGTTAATTGGCAAAATGGAGTCACTTACTTCCGTATTAAAATAAAGAGCACCTCTGAAAAAATGATTGACACTATCCGTTAAATAAAATTGAGCTGCTGTAGCGGTTATCCCCTCATAATCATAGAGCACACCATACACATTGAAGGAGTCATTAATATACAATTGCTCCGTGATTCCATTAGCTATACCATTATGCTTATATGCTAGTTTTCTTGACTGATCGGTATGGCTCATCAAATTATCATCCAATGTAAAATACGATATATACAACACGCCATTTTGCATAGGAAAAGTCAAATCCATGGAGCAGCTATTTTCTTTTTTAAGCAGTTTACTATATACGGGAAATTCAAAAATAAAAGGACAATCTACATTTAATTTTTCATATACTTTTTCAGGAAAATCTAATTTGATAAAAGCCTTAGGTTTTGGGGTGTAATCTGTATTGCAAGCCATTAGCAAAACCGTAATAAAAAATAAAAATTTAGTTTTCATTAATACTAACTTTCAATCGTTTAATATGCCTTAAATCTGCCGACTCCACTATCATAGTATAAGGTGGTATTTTGCAAATATCTCCAATTTTAAGCATTCTACCTTCTAACTCAAGCACTAAACCTGCTAAAGAATCTGCCTCTCCCTTTACCTCATCAAAATAATCAATTTCTCCTTTTACTATTTTTAAAAAATCTATCAATGAAATTTTTCCTTCAAAAATAAAATTATGATCATCTAACTTGGAATAACAATTTTCATCTGCATCAAACTCATCATTAATCTCTCCAACAATCTCTTCAAGTACATCTTCCAGTGTTACAATTCCTGATGTGCCCCCATATTCATCCACCACAATAGCAATATGATTTTTCTTTACTTGAAATTCTTTTAACAAATCATTAATCATTTTTGTTTCAGGAACATAATAAGGAACTCTACACAGTTCCACCCAATCAAACTCATCATTTTCATTCAAAAATGGAATTAAATCTTTAATATACAATATCCCTAAAATAGTATCAAATTGTTCCTTATACACAGGGATTCGAGAAAAACCTGAACTGATAATAAGTTGTAAAACCTCCCTAAATTTAGTTTTATGTTCAATAGCTAACACATCAATCCTTGACTTCATTACTTCTTTTACATCTGTATTTCCAAACTCAACAATTGATCTTAATATTCTTCTCTCCTCATCTTTACTTGCATGTTCAGTAATATCCAAAGCTTTCGTAATCTCTTCAATTGAAACTTCTGTTTGCTTTTGCGCCAAACGCTTATCAATAAAATTAGTAGTAGAAACTAACAAATAACTTAAAGGATAAAATACTTTTGTCAAAAATATCAGTGGCTTTGCCATAATAAGCGAAAACTGTTTTGCATTCTGATTAGCATATACTTTAGGGGTAATCTCCCCAAAAAGCACTAAAAGCAAAGTAATGATGAAGACTTGAGAAATAAATTCCAGAGGAGAATCTGAGGGAAAAGAAATAGCCAAGGAAGTCAGGTAAGCAGAAAGGACTATAATAGCAACATTGATGAAATTATTAGCAATTAAAATAGTGGCTAATAATTGATTTGGTTTTTTCAGTAATTTGAGAATTACACTACTTTCCTTTTCTTTTGCTAAATCATCTAACTCACTAGCCTTTAAGGAAAAATAGGATACTTCAGCACCTGAAATAAAAGCTGAACAAACAATTAGCAATACAACAATACAAAAACCTGTAAGTACTCCTGCATTAAAAAGGTGCAGTTCTACTCCACTAAAAATTGATAAAATTATCGGGACGGGGACCTCTTCCAAATTGTGATTTTTTTAGTTAAAATGGTAAATCATCTGCTTTATCACTGGTAGTTTCTTGTGGTGGATCTATTGGAGTTTCTTGAGAATCTTTTTTACCTCCAAGCATAGTCATATTATCTGCAAGTATCTCAGTATTATATCTAGTATTCCCGTCTTTATCCTCCCACTTTCTTGTTTTTATTTTTCCTTCAATATAAACACTAGCGCCTTTTTTAAGGTACTTTTCTGCCACTTCTGCCAAGCCTCTCCATAGCACAATGTTATGCCATTCTGTTTGACTTACTTTTTCGCCTTCTTTATTCTTATAATTCTCAGTTGTCGCTAATGAAAAGTTAGCCACGGCAACTCCATTATCCAAATATTTTACTTCAGGATCTTTACCTAAATTTCCTACTAAAATTACTTTATTTACGCCTGCCATAATTACAATTATTTAAATTAGAATGTTCAACAAATATATAAAATCTATGTTAATTTTAGCGTCTCAAAATATTTTTCTATTAGGCGAGAAACAGGATAATTTTCAAGTTCTTCTTTTGCTATTAATTGATAGTTTTTCAAATTAATATCATTTGTTTTTACTTTCCAAAATTTGGCATATAATTTTTGATGCGATAGCACGTGAATAAATTCAGGAGAGATAGACTGCATTTCTACCTTTGCATCTGCAAAAATATCCACCCACTCTTCTGATGAAAGTAATTCTTTTTCATTGATCCTATCAGAGAATTCTAAAAAAGGGAATTCATAAAGCCCTTGCCAAATACCTGATTTTCGTTTTCCTAAATAAACTTTGCCCTTTTTCTCTATCATTAAAAAATGAAGAAATCTATTTTTGACTTTTATCTTTTTGGATTTTACAGGCAATTCAGCTATTGTATTATTATTGTACGCCTCACAAAAATCCTGCATTGGACAAACGCTGCAATCAGGTGATTTAGGCTTACATTGCAAAGCGCCAAATTCCATTATTGCTTGATTGTAAACAGAAGAGTTCTCTTTAATTAACAATTCTTGTGCCAATTCTTGAAATTGTTTTTTACCAAGAGGAGTGTCATAAGGAGTGTCTACGCCAAAAATTCTACTCAATACTCTTATAACATTTCCGTCCACAACAGCATAGGGCAACCCAAATGCAAAAGAAGTAATAGCGGCTGCCGTATATGATCCCACTCCTTTTAATTTTAATATTTCTTGATAATTATTCGGAAATTTTCCGCCATAATTTACAACAATATCTTTGGCGGTAAAATGTAAATTTCTGGCGCGAGAATAATACCCTAGTCCTTGCCACATTTTTAACACCTCATCTTCAGGAGCATTAGCCAAATCCTCTATTTTTGGATAAGCATTTACAAAAGCAAGATAGTATGGCGTACCTTGCCATACTCTTGTTTGTTGTAAAATGATTTCAGACAGCCAAATATAATAGGCATTAGTAGTATTGCGCCAAGGCAAATCCCTTTTATTAACTTGATACCAACTTACTAACTTATTTGAAAAATTCATAACTTACTGGAAAATAAAACAATAAACTCGATAAAAAAACAACCACACAATAGCAAAGCTATTTTTTTTAATATATTTGCACGCTCAAAATTAATCAAGAACTTAATATAAAACAAAAAGAAAATGACAAAAGCAGAACTTGTTAGTAAAATTGCAGAGAAAACAGGAGTTGAAAAACTAACAACTTTAGCAATAGTTGAATCATTTATGAATGAGATAAAAGACTCAATATCAGCTAATGAAGGGGTGTACCTGAGAGGATTTGGCACTTTTAAGCCAAAGAAAAGAGCAGAGAAAACTGGTAGAAATATCAAGAAAAATACAACAATTATTATTCCAGCACATCATATTCCAGCATTCAAGCCGGCAAAAATATTTATGCAGGAAGTAAAGAATAACGTAAAATAAGCTTTTAAGTAAGCTAAAAAAATAAATAATGTCAGGAGCTAAGAAAAAGAAAAGATTAAAAATTGCTACTCACAAACGCAAGAAGCGTTCAAGAAAAAACAGACATAAAACTAAACTGTAGTTTTACGTTAATCTCTTAAACGATACGCCATGAAATACGATCTTATTATCGATTCAAGGCCTTCTGAGGTAGTGATTGCGCTTTTGCGTGATGGACTTCTAATAGAACTTCATAAAGAAAAGCACGATAACAATTATTCAGTAGGCGATATTTACCTAGGGAAAGTCCGAAAGACGACTCCTGGGCTGAATGCGTCATTCGTAAATATAGGCTATGAAAAAGATGGGTTTTTGCATTATCTTGACCTTGGCCCTCAATTCAATTCTTTAAAGAATTTTACACGTAAAGCAATTGACAAAAAATTAAATACGGCATCATTAAAAAACTTTAAAAAAGAAAAAAATCTTGAGAAAGACGGTAAGATTAATGACGCTTTAAAAGGAGGAGATTTAATCCTTACTCAAATTTCAAAAGAATCTATATCTACTAAAGGGCCTAGATTAACAACTGAAATTTCTTTAGCGGGAAGATATATGGTTTTACTTCCATTCTCTGATAAAGTTTCTGTTTCCCAGAAAATTGAAAATACTGAAGACAAAGTGAGATTAAAAAATTTAATCAGAAGTATAAAACCTCCTGGATTTGGCGTCATTGTCAGAACCGTTGCGACAGGAAAAAAAGTAGCTGAACTAGATAGAGATTTGAAAAACCTTTACAAAAAGTGGCAAATTGTAAGTAAAAAACTGCAAGATGCTCAGCCTAACACTAAAATACTAGGTGAGCTTAATCGATCATCTGCTATATTAAGGGATTTATTGAGCGCAAAATTCAACAATATTCATGTAAATAGTGCTGAAGTTAAGGAAGAGCTAAAAGAATATCTTGTCGGTATTTCCCCTGAGCAAGAAAAGATTGTTAAATTGCATAAAAAAGACACTCCTATCTTTCAGGAATTTAATGTTACCAAACAAATAAAAGGTGCATTTGGGAAAACTGTAACTATGAAAAAAGGAATCTATCTTGTCATTGAACATACTGAGGCTCTACACGTAATTGATGTGAATAGCGGTAAAAAAGCAGATGCAACAAAAGGTCAAGAGGCAAATGCTTTGGCTGTAAACTTAGAGGCGGCTGAGGAAGTAGCAAGGCAATTGCGACTTAGGGATATGGGAGGCATTATTGTTGTTGATTTCATTGATTTGAAACAAGAGAAAAACAGAAATCTCTTGACGGAAAAAATGAAGGAAGCAATGAGCACTGATAAAGCAAAGCATCATATTTTACCTCCGACTAAATTTGGACTAATACAGATAACCAGGCAAAGAGTACGCCCAGAGATGACTATTGATACTCAAGAAAACTGCCCAATGTGTTCTGGTGACGGCAAGATTGATTCTAGCTTATTATTAATTGATCAAATTGAGACTAAACTACATAACCTAACCGAGACACATAAAGGCGACATTCAAATTTCAACACATCCTTTTGTAGAAAGCTATATTAATAAAAAAGAGGGATGGTTCTCATCTTCTATCAGTAAACAATGGTGCGCTAAATTTGGAAGAAGAATAACTATAACGGCAGATGATCGTTTGCATTTATTACAATATAGCGTAGTAAAATAAACTAGTTTTTCTCTACTGATATAATTCGTTTATACCAAAAAAGTAAGGGAATTAATGTCAGAAACATTAACCCGGCTCCCACAAAGTAACCGTATCTAATATTGTCATTAAGATGGAAAAATGGCAAAGCAAAAACGCCAATCATCATCATTCTTATAATGACATTAAGTGAATTAAAAACAGAATTTGCCCTACCAATTAGATTATTTGGGATATGATTAAAAATATAAGTTGTCCTTAAAATACGAACTCCTGAATTAGCAATGCCAAGGACTAAATTCCCTAAGAAAAATACCCAAAGCAACTTATATGCCGCCATTGCACAAAAAGCAAAGGAAACAGATACTAATAGGATAATAATTGAAGCTACAGTATTTAATTTCCGGAATATTTTAAGTATGAGCACTCCTGAACAAATTGCTCCTAGTGAATAGTATATTTCAGCAGAAGCATATATATTACCATTCATCTGTAAGAATTTATGCACATAAGAAGGAAGCAGCACGTGTACCTCAACTAAAGTAAAGGCAAAAAGCATATAGGAAAGAAATCCAAACATAAAAATTATTGGATGATCTTTTAAATATAACACCCCTCCTTTCAAACGAGAAAACAAATTGCCTTTATGCACTTCTTCCTTTACAATAGGCTTGTATTTTATCAACAGAAAAATAAAGATTACTACTATATAGGTTATTGCATCCATTAAAAATACCTCATATATAGTCCATGCTTTTATGTTGAATGGCACATGAATGCTAAAGCCTGCAATCTCCAACATATTATTATGTATTCCTGTGAGTAATAAAGCTGCAAAAGCACCAGCTAATACTGATGTGGTTTGCCCTTGAACCTCAATATAGGAATTCAGCTTTCCGTAATTTTTTGGCTCAGTAATTTCTTGCCCAAAAGCATACAAATTAGGATAATGAACATTATAATTAAAAATAGTAATTCCAAAAACTAGGAGAACTAACATTTCATCTAAATGATCCATATAAAAACCATATAGAGCAATGCTGCCAATGCAAAAACCACAAACTATATTAATAATGATAAAGAGTTTTTTTCTGGAGTATCTATCAATTAAAGTTCCCGCATACAAACCCCAAAATAAGGTAAGAAAAGTAATCCCAATATAAGCAGACGCAAACATTTCAGGGCGCTCAACAATTTTTACAAAATACCAAGGAATCGCAATCATACTAATCCCCTGAGCAAAACCAGAAATGATATTTGCTATAAATAAAAGAGTAATTGCTTGCTTGTTTTGCATGGCTGCAAAAGTAGTATTTATAATCAGATTTAGTACTTTTGAAAAATGCACAATAAAAGAGTTTATGATATTCGTATTGCCCTTGAGCGAATCAAAAGTTATTGCGCTTTGCAAGATAGGTGCCAATGGGATGTGCTTCAAAAGTTAAACGAGTGGGGGCTACAACAAGCAACAAAAGATCATATTCTGGAACTGCTTATAACGGATAAATTTGTAGATGAAGAGCGCTTTGCTGTATCTTTCTGTAGAGGGAAATTCAGAATCAAGAATTGGGGGAAGCGCAAAATCACTAATGAACTAAAGCGCAAACAAATCTCAACAATTTGCATAAATATTGGTCTAAAAGAAATTGATGATAATGAGTACAATAAAGTACTTGAAAAATTATTGCATCAGAAGAAAGACACCTTAAAAGATAAAAACCACTTTACAAGAAAAACAAAAATCGCTAGTTTTTTAATACAAAGAGGGTTTGAAAGCAATTTGGTATGGGATAAAATAAGAGAATTAAGCGATAAATAATTACTTTTGACCAATGGTTAGCCAAGAGCAAATAAAAGAACTGATTTTACGAAAAGATGAACTTTATAAGTTTATTGACATTAAAGGGAAACAACTTGAGGCTAATGCATTTGAAACCAAATCACAACAAAATGGATTTTGGGACAACCCAAAGGAAGCTCAAATCTTATTAAAAAAACTCAGTACACTAAAAAGCTGGTTAACATCATACAGCTCTGTTACTAATAATATTGATGAGTTATCGGTTTTGTTAGAACTTGAAGCTAATAAAGATGAACTTGACGTTCAGTTGAAAAAAACAAAACAATCAATTGAAGAATTAGAATTCAAAAATATGTTGAGTGCTGAAGAGGATAGTATGTCGGCAATTATAACTATAAATCCTGGAGCAGGAGGAACTGAAGGGCAGGATTGGGCTGAAATGCTCATGCGCATGTATCTAATGTGGGGAGAGAAAAACAAATATAAAGTAAAAACACTTGATATTCAAAAAGCAGAACCTGTAGGCATTAAATCTGTTACTATTGAAATAGAAGGTGATTTTGCTTTTGGACATTTAAAAGGAGAAAATGGTGTGCATAGATTGGTTAGAATTTCTCCCTTTGATTCCAATGCAAAACGCCATACAACTTTTGCATCAGTATTCGTATATCCTCTTGCTGATGATAGTGTTGAAATTAATATTGACCCATCAGAAATAAGTTGGGATACTTTCCGATCAAGTGGAGCTGGAGGACAGGGCGTTAATAAAACAGAGTCAGCAGTAAGATTAAAACATGAACCAAGTGGAATTATAATTGAAAATTCAGAATCAAGATCGCAATTAGAGAATAAGGAAAAAGCTATAAAATTGTTAAAATCTCAATTATACGAATTAGAAATCAGACGAAAACAAGAAGAAAAAGATAAAATTGAAGGAAGTAAGAAAAAAATTGAATGGGGCTCTCAAATCAGAAACTATGTACTTCATCCCTATAAAATGGTGAAAGATTTAAGAACAAATTATGAAAGCTCAAATCCTGATGCAATTTTGGATGGAGATTTAAATGCTTTTATAAAAGCCTACTTAATGGAATTTGGACAACAATAAAAAGATGAAAATATACCATAACCCTAGATGTACTAAAAGCAGAGAAGCTCTTGCAATAGTTAAAAAAAATACTTCTGAATTTAAAATTGTTGAGTACTTAAAAAATCCGCCTACAGTTGAAGAAATAAAAGTACTTTTACCACAACTCAATATAAACGCCAGTGAACTTATAAGAACTCAAGAGGCAATATGGAAAGAAAATTATAAAGGAAAAATATTAACGGATAATGAAATAATCAATATTATGGCAAAAAACCCTAAACTTATTGAGCGTCCAATTATTGAACATAATAATAAAGCGGTAATAGGAAGGCCGCCAGAAAATGTATTAAGCTTATTTACTTAAGCAGGAATCTGGTCTTTCTCTAATTTTCCCTCTTTAGCCCAAACAAAAATAAAGTAAGGAATAACACTAGCAAGAAAAATAATAGCCCAAAAAGCCATTAGGAAAACAAAAACAAATATTAAAAAGCCTAAGAATTTCATAATCATTAATTTTGCACAAAGAAACAACAACTCATAAAACTATCAAAACATTTTAAGATGAAATATAGAATAGAAAAAGATACAATGGGAGAGGTACAAGTGCCTGCTGATAAATACTGGGGAGCACAAACTGAAAGAAGTAGAAGCAACTTCAAAATTGGTATGCCTGCAAGTATGCCTTTGGAAATAGTTTACGGCTTTGCTTACCTAAAAAAAGCAGCTGCACACACCAATTGTGAATTAGGTGTTTTGTCTATAGAAAAAAGAGATTTGATTTCCAAAGTATGTGATGAAATATTGGAAGGACAACATGATGGGCAATTTCCTTTAGTAATTTGGCAAACAGGAAGTGGCACTCAAAGTAATATGAATGCCAATGAAGTAATTGCCAATCGTTCGCATGTAATTAATGGCGGAAATTTGGAAGATGTAGAAAAAACAATTCACCCAAATGATGATGTAAATAAATCGCAAAGTTCAAATGATACTTTTCCAACAGGAATGCATATTGCAGCCTACAAAACTATAATAGAAAATACCATTCCTGGTGTAGAGCAATTACGCGATACTTTAGAAGCCAAATCGGTTGCTTTTAATAAAGTAGTTAAAATTGGCAGAACTCATCTTATGGACGCTACGCCACTTACCTTAGGGCAAGGGTTTTCTGGTTATGTTTCTCAATTAAACCATGGGTTAAAAGCATTAAAAAATACCTTAGACCACCTTTCAGAATTAGCTTTAGGAGGAACAGCTGTTGGGACAGGGATTAACACCCCTGCTGGATATGCCAATTTGGTTGCTAAAAAAATTGCAGAATTCACTGAGCTTCCATTTATAAGTGCCGAAAACAAATTTGAAGCTTTAGCAGCTCATGACGCTATTGTTGAAAGTCATGGAGCATTAAAACAATTGGCTGTTTCTTTAAATAAAATTGCTAACGATATTCGTTTATTAGCTTCCGGACCAAGAAGCGGAATTGGTGAACTTATTATTCCATCTAATGAGCCGGGATCATCTATTATGCCAGGAAAAGTAAACCCAACACAATGTGAAGCTATAACCATGGTCTGTGCCCAAGTAATGGGAAATGATGTAGCAATAACTACAGGGGGAATGCAGGGACATTACGAACTAAATGTTTTTAAACCCTTAATGGCAGCCAACTTCTTGCAATCCGCCAAATTGATTGGAGACGCTTGTGTTTCATTTGACGAGAATTGTGCTGTAGGCATTGAACCAAACCATGAGAATTTAAAAAAGAACCTAGATAATTCTTTAATGTTAGTTACAGCACTAAATACTAAAATCGGATACGAGAAAGCAGCAAAAATTGCCAAAACAGCACATGAAAACGGAACAACTCTTAAAGAAGAAAGTGTTAATTTAGGATATCTCACTGCTGATGAATTTGATGCTTGGGTAACCCCTGAGGATATGTGTGGCGGATTGTAAAAAACCTTTTTTAAACCTTATCACTTTCACCCTTAGCTTTTATGTCTGCAACAAATTGTTTTATTTGTTGTTCATCCTCTTTTTTACAGACAAGTAGTATTCCTTCATTTTCGACAACAATATATCCATTTAAACCTTGTAGCACTACTAATTTATCTTTTGGAATATTAATAATATTATTAGATGATTCGTATAATCTAACAGCATCACCTTGCACGGCATTGTTATTTTCATCTAAATCCATTTGAGTATATAACGAGCCCCAAGTGCCTAAATCACTCCATCCCAAATCAGCAGGATACACATATACATTAGCTGATTTTTCCATAATCCCATAATCAATAGAAATATTCTTACATCCTGGAAAAACCCTATCAATATACTCAGTTTCTTTTTCAGTATTATAGTATATTTTTCCTTCTTCAAACACATCATACATATCACGCAAATGTTTACGATATGCTAGTGTTATTGATTTAGTGCTACAAATAAATATTCCTGAATTCCACAAGAAATCTCCACTATCCAAAAAATTAAGAGCTAATTCTTGGTTGGGTTTTTCAGTAAAAGTTTTCACTTTTCTTATCTTTTTATGTCCCATCAAATCCTGATTAGTAAACTGAATATAGCCATAACCTGTATCAGGTCTGCTAGGGGTAATTCCTAGGGTTAATAGTACATCGTTATTTGCACTCACTTCCAAACAATCATGCATCACTCTTACAAACTCATCTTCTTTTATTATAATATGATCAGATGCCGCAATAATCATATTTGCTTCAGGATTTTCGCTTTGTATTTTGAAAGCGGCAAACGCTATACAAGGTGCAGTATTGCGCATTGCAGGCTCGCATAATATATTTTTTTCTACAACATCTGGAAGCTGCTCTAAACACAAATTTTTGTAGTTTTTATTGGTAACTATTAGTATATTTTCAGCAGGACAAACTCTTGACAACCGCTTAAAAGTCTGTTGTATTAAGGTTTCGCCAGTTCCTAAAATATCTAAAAATTGCTTTGGACAAGTTGACTTACTCATTGGCCAAAATCGGGAACCTATCCCGCCAGCCATAATTACTGCATAATTGTTTTTATTCATCTTCTATTTTTTTATCAATTATTGGTTGCAAAAATACAACAAAAAGAACAAGCTTTTATTGCATTAGGATAACTTCTGCCAATGGGTGAAATAAATACACCTTATTACTGGTGCATTCAACACATTTATATCTCTTTCTTAATTGCCTTCCTTTTTTAAATATTTTTCCATTTGAAGTTGAAAAAATACCCCCATCCTTAATATCCGAAATTGTAAGTGCTTTTTTATGATTATACTTTTTTAATATAGTTGCTAAATTTACATCCGTACAGGTGGAGGCTTTAGGATGTTTTAAATGTATACTCAACACTTTAAGCACATCATCAGGAAAAATTGCTGGGTTCAAAAAATTTAACATCATAGATTTGAATATCTCTTGCCACTGATTGCCATGTGGCAAAACTTCTTTTTTATACTTTACATACACAAAAGCATGTGCCAATTCATGCGTTAAAGTGATTAAAAAAGAATAGAGATTCAAATCATTATTTATACTGATGAATAAAGTCTTCTTAACTACTTTAAAGTCGCCTAACTTGGTTTTTCTAGGATTTTTAATGTTAAGCTGAACATCTAGTTCATTAATCCAATCAGTAATCTTTTGTAAAGAAGGTGCTGGTAAGAATACTTTTAAAGCATCCATTAACTTAGTATTTGATAAGCTATAAAACTAGATAAGTAAGCTAATACTCCCATATACAAAAACTGAATTACAGGCCATTTCCAATGCTTTGTTTCTCGATAAACAATAGCCAATGTACTCATGCACTGCATGGCAAAAGCATAAAATAACATTAAAGAAATACCAACTGCTGGCGTAAAAAAGGCCTCTCCTGTTTCTTGGTTTTTTACATTTTTTAAGCGTTCTTTTATGGATTGTATATTATCATCACCTACACTGTATATGGTTGACATAGTTCCAACAAACACCTCACGAGCAGCAAAGGATGTAATTAAAGAGATTCCTATTTTCCAATCAAATCCTAAAGGCTTAATAGCCGGCTCAATGGTTTTACCAATAATCCCTGCATATGATGCTTCTAGTTTATCAGCTGCAATATGCATTTCAGCATCTGCTTTTCCAGACCATTCTTGTTCAATTTGCTCAAATTTCTTTCCTGGCGCAAAAGAAGAAAGAAACCATAATACAATTGAAATAGCAATAATAACTTTACCGGCATCAAACAAAAACACTTTTATTTTTTCGACAATTGTATAAATTACAGTTTTCCAATCCGGAATTTTATAGGAAGGCATTTCCATAATATAATAGGAGCGCTCTTTTGATTTTATGATAAACTTCATAAGGTAAGCCGCTCCAATTGCTGATACAAATCCAATCAGATAAAAAATCATCAGCACCAAACCTTGTAGATTAAATCCTAAAAAATCATCAGCAGGAATTATCATAGAAATAATAAGAGTATAAACAGGCAGTCTGGCCGAACAAGACATAAGTGGCGTTACCATAATGGTAATTAACCTCTCCTTCCATGAAGAAATAGTTCGTGCGGACATAATAGCCGGTACAGCACAAGCAGCCCCACTTAACAATGGAATGATTGACCTTCCATTTAGTCCAACACCTCTTAATAATTTATCTGTAATAAAACTTACTCGAGCCATATACCCTGTGTCTTCCAAAAAGGCAATAAAGGCAAATAAAAAAGCAATCTGAGGCACAAAAATAAAAATACCACCAAGCCCTGCTAAAATCCCATTTACCACCAAATCATTCAACATGCCTTTTGGCATAGCGTTGGCAGTCCAAATTGACAAGTCGGTGAATAATCCGTCAATTAATTCCATTGGATAAGCTGACCATGAAAAAACTGCCTGAAACAATAAAAATAGAATCAACAAAAAAATAATATAGCCAAAAAAAGGATGGATTAATAAATCATCCAGTTTTTTAGTAAATTGGTGTTTTCCTACTGGAGCTCCTTTTTTAACGCATGAAAAAATAACTTTATCAATTGCCTTATACCTTTTTACCGTTTCTTTTGCCTGTATGCGTTCTGGTATAATCTCGTACTGTTTACACAATTGATTTAAAGCACACCTATTTAATACTTCACCACTTAATTTTTGTCTACATAAAGCCAAAAATGAAGCATAATTATTCTCCACTCCTCTAATTTCATTCGCCTTTTCAATTACACCTTTAAAAATTTTAGTAACATCCAGAAACGGTTTTTTTGGTTTTTCATCAATAGTTTTTATAATTGCCTGTTTCAAACTTTCAATTCCGTTTCCTTTGCGGGCATTTATAGCGATAACTTGTATTCCTAATTCTTCCGATAATAAATTTACATTAACAAGTATTCCTTTTTTGGTAGCAATATCCACCATATTTAAAGCTAATACAACATTCATGTTCAGGTCAATAACTTGTGTAAGTAAAAAAATGGAACGCCTTAAATTGGTTGCATCAGCAATTACAATAGTTACATCCGGATAATCCTCATCTGTATTATTACACAGCACTTGTTGTGCTACCTGCTCATCCATTGATTTTGGAAATAATGAATAAGTACCAGGCAAATCAATTATCTCAGCATTATATTTATCTGACAATTTAGCTTTACCACTTTTCTTCTCAACCGTAATTCCTGGGTAATTTCCTACTTTTTGTTTTAAACCTGTAAAGGCATTAAACAAAGTAGTTTTACCCGAATTTGGGTTTCCAGCCAAAGCAATTTTAATCTGCTCTTTACTCATCCTTCAATAATTTTACATCAATTTTTAAAGCATCTTCTTTTCTGATACTCAGCACATAGGAAGAAACTAATATAGCAACAGGACCTCCAAAAGGAGCTCTTCTAACAACTTCAATTTTCTCTCCAGGGGTGCATCCCATCTCTAATAATTTCTGTTCCAAATCACTATCAGAGATTGATCGTATTTCTCCCTTAGTACCTATTGCTAAATTAGCTAGTTTTTGCATGGAGGCAAATATAGTTATTTAGACTCAATCTAAAGTAAAACTAAAGCGAAATATTAATGGGCGTAACTTTGAATAGAGGAGAAGTTAGGACAAGTATTGCAACCGTTTTTTTTAGTCACCCCGCAAGAAGTAAGCAAAAATAAAACGAGAATAAATAAAAGATGATATTTTTGTATTTTCATAATTATGTGCAAATTTAAATAAATTACTTAATTTCCGCCAATATGACAAAACTACTTCACCACCTAGGGCTATACTTCATTATGATGAAGAAAGTCATAAGTACTCCTGAAAAATGGAGCATTTTCAGAAAACAGCTCGTCTTAGAAATGGAAAAAGTTGGGCTCAATTCAGTAGGTATAGTGATTATACTTTCATTTTTTGTAGGAGCGGTAGTTAGCATACAAACTGCAATCAACATGAGTAATCCATTGCTGCCATCTTATCTTGTAGGTCTAGCTAGCCGAGATTCTTTAATTTTAGAATTTTCTCCTACTATGATTTCATTAATCTTAGCGGGGAAAGTGGGCTCAAGTATAGCATCAGAAATAGGGAGCATGCGTGTAACTGAACAAATTGATGCCCTTGAAATCATGGGAATTAATTCGGCTTCCTTTCTTATTTTACCTAAAATAATTGCTGCTATTTTCTTTTTCCCTTTCCTAATAATAATGAGCATGAGTATTGGGATGATAGGTGCATGGGCTGGAGGATTATCTGCAGATGTAACTACTGCAGATTTTATTAACGGATTAAAATATGAGTTCACCCCATTTTACGTCACCTATGCAATGATCAAAACTATCTTTTTTGCATTTATCATATCTTCTGTTTCGGCTTATTGCGGCTATCACACCAAAGGTGGCGCAATAGCAGTTGGAAAATCAAGCACTACAGCTGTGGTGACAAGCAGTATTTTGATACTAATCTTTAACTATTTATTAACCAATATAATGCTATCATGATAGAAGTACAGAATATAGAAAAACATTTTGGAGTTAATCATGTACTGAAAAATGTAAGCTTTACTTTTGAAAAAGGAAAAACAAATCTAATAATTGGCGGAAGCGGTTCGGGGAAAACAACATTAATAAAAATACTAATTGGCTTACACAAAATAGATAGCGGAACTGTACTATTTAATGGTGTAAATTTTAATGCCATAAAAATAAAAGAACAGAGACTACTCAGGCAAGAGATTGGTATGCTTTTTCAAGCAGGAGCGCTTTACGACTCCATGACAGTTGAGGAAAATATCATGTTTCCTTTATCCATGTTTACTAACAAAACGGAAGAAGAAAAATTAGAACGCGTAAATTTTTGTTTAAAAAGAGTAAATCTTGAAGGAAAAAATAATTTATTACCTACTGAACTAAGTGGGGGAATGACAAAAAGAGTTGCCATTGCCCGAGCAATAGTTATGCAGCCAAAGTACTTATTATGTGACGAACCTAACTCAGGGCTTGATCCTAAAACAGCCATCATTATTGACAACCTTATACAGGAAATTACCAAAGAATACAACATTACAACCATTGTGAATACACACGACATGAACTCAGTAATGGAGATAGGAGAAAATATCGCTTTTATTAATCATGGTGAAATATGGTGGACCGGAAATAAAGAGGAACTCCTTAATTCAGACAATAAGGAATTAAATGATTTTGTTTTTGCATCTGAACTATTTAAACGATTGAAACAAGAGGATGAGAAATGTTAGACCAAAAAAACATTTGGGACAACATTTCTTAAATGATGAAAAAATTGCATTCAACATTACTAATTTATTGAGTGATGGAACGCAAAATGTAGTAGAAATAGGCCCTGGGATGGGAGTTCTTACTCAGTTTTTGGTTAAAAAAGATTTTACAACAGAGGTAGTTGAAATTGATACTGAAAGTGTATTTTACCTTAGATTAAATTACCCTCAATTGGCCGATAAAATTACTGAAGGAAATTTTCTGCAACTCAATTTAAAAGAAAAATATCCCTACACCTTCTCGTTAATTGGTAATTTTCCCTATAACATATCATCTCAAATTCTTTTTAAGACCCTTGAAAACAGAGATCAAATCTCTGAAGTTATTGGTATGTTTCAAAAGGAAGTGGCTGAAAGAGTAGCTTGTAAAGAAGGGAAGAAGAGAGGAATACTATCAGTATTTTTACAAGCATTTTATGATATAGAATATTGTTTTACAGTAAATGAAGATGTATTCACTCCTCCGCCAAAAGTAAAATCGGGAGTAATAAAATTAGTACGCAATAGTCGTAAAGAATTGCCTTGTGATGAAAAAAAATTTAAACAAGTAGTAAAGGCTGGTTTTAATCAAAGAAGAAAAACTTTGCGAAATGCATTAAAACCCTTTACTTTGAAAGATGAAAGTGAATTGCAAGATTTACTACATTTAAGAGCTGAGAAATTATCAGTTGATGATTTTATAAAATTAACAAATCATGTCGGATAGAATAGAAATAAATAGTGCCTTTATTGAGCAAGTAGTCGCTTTAATTGAAAGTAATAATTCAAAAGAGTTAAGTGGCATTATTGCTGATTTACACTTTGCTGATATTACAGAAATTATCGAATATTTATCTGATAATGATGCGCATATTTTATTCGACTTACTTAATGAGGAAAAATCAGCTGCTGTGCTTATAGAACTTGAAGATGATACAAGAAAAAAACTTTTATCTGAATTAACCGCTAAGGAAATTGCTGAAGAAGTAATTGACAACCTAGAATCGGATGATGCAGCAGATCTTATTGGGGAATTATCAGAAGATAAAAAAGAGGAAGTTCTTTCTCATATTGAAGATATTGAACACGCAAGTGACATTAGTGATTTATTAAGCTATCCTGAAGATACGGCTGGCGGGTTGATGGCAAAGGAATTGATAAAAGTGAATGAAAACTGGAACACTTTACAATGTTTGGGAGAAATGCGCAAACAAGCGGAGAATGTAAAGCAGGTACACACTATTTATGTTGTGGATGATAATGAAAAACTGCTAGGATCACTATCGCTAAAGCAATTATTATTGGCTGAAAACGGTTCGGTAATCAAAAGTATAGTAACCACCGATATAGTATCGGTTAATGTAAATGAAGATGATGAGAATGTTGCTAATATCATGAATAAGTACGATTTAATTGCCTTACCAGTAGTTGATGATTTAAACAAACTGATAGGTAAAATTACGTTTGATGATGTAATGGATGTAGTAAAAGAAGAGGCTGAAAAAGATTACCAAATGGCTTCAGGCATATCAGAGGATGTAGAGAGTAGGGATAGTGTTTGGGAGCTTACCAGAGCACGATTACCATGGCTACTTATTGGTATGATTGGAGGATTACTAGGGGCAAAAGTAATAGGTGTTTTTGATTTAGAAAATAATTTTGAATTAGCCTTTTTCATTCCATTAATTGCTGCAATGGGAGGGAACGTTGGAGTGCAATCAGCTGCAATTGTAGTTCAAGGGTTAGCAAATGATTCATTAAAAATGGAAAACCTCTTTCAGAAATTAATAAAAGAACTTGGCGTAGGTTTGTTGAACGGAATCATTTGTTCTGTTGTTATTTTAGGGGCAGCATTTGGCTTAGGCTATGGCATGGGGCTTAGCCTTACAGTAAGCATCTCTTTATTAGTTGTTATCGTATTCTCTGCACTTTTTGGCACTTTTGTTCCTTTAATTTTGGAAAAATACAAGATTGATCCAGCCCTTGCGACAGGACCGTTTATTACTACTGCAAATGATATATTAGGCCTGTTTATTTACTTTATGATTGGACAAGCAATCCTTTAAATGAAAATCCTATTTATTGATACCGTTCATCCTTTTTTAAAACAAGAATTAGAAAAGCAAAATTATATTTGCGATACGGCTTACGATAAAAGTAAAACTGAAATTCAGAAAATCATTCATGATTATCAAGGCGTAATTATCAGAAGTAGATTTATAATCGACAAGGAATTTATTGATTATGCCTCTGAACTAAAATTTATTGCCCGAGCTGGTAGCGGACTAGAAAATATTGATGTAGACTATGCTGAAAGCAAAAATATTAATTGCTACAATGCTGCAGAAGGCAACCAACAAGCAGTAGCTGAACATGCGCTTGGCATGCTTCTTTCTCTTTTCAACAACTTAAATAAGGCTGACCAAGAAATAAGAACTGGAATTTGGAAAAGGGAAGAAAATAGAGGGCGAGAACTTGCCCAAAAAACCATTGGAATTATTGGCTATGGAAATAATGGTGCTGCTTTTGCGGAAGTACTAAAAGGATTTGATGTTACAATTTTAGCTTACGACAAATATTTAACAAAATACCCTTATCAAAGCACTATGGAAAGCATTTATAACCAAGCAAACATAGTGAGTTTGCATGTACCCTTAACTGCTGAAACTGTTTATTTAGTAAATGATGATTTCATTCATAAATTTGAAAAAGATTTTTATCTCATTAATACTGCTAGGGGGAAATGTGTAAACACTAAGGACTTGGTTTCAGCTTTAGAAAATGGGAAAATTAAAGGTGCTTGTTTAGATGTATTGGAATATGAAAAAACATCATTTGAGAATTTAAGCCAAGAAGGATTCACGGCTGAAATGCAATACCTAATGAATAGCCCAAAAACAATACTGAGCCCACATATTGCTGGATGGACACGAGAAAGTAATGTGAAAATTTCTGAAGTGTTGCTAAAGAAAATTACTTCTTCTGCTCAATAAGTAAACTAATCTCCTCTCTCATTTCCTGCATGCTATGCATAGCTTCCTTTAAAGAGTTAATGGTAGATTCTTTTACACTACTAAAAGTATCCTCAACTGAAGCAAACATCTCATTGTAATAAGTAATTCCCTCATTCATATTATCCGTAAATCCATTTAAATACTTAGCAGATCTTCTTCCCCAATCATTTTTATGCTCTTCCACTTTTTCTGTCAGATATTTTAAATACATTCCTAGCTCATTAACAAACATATTAGGCCTGTCGGAACGAACAACGCCATCTATTCCATTATAAATATGATTTGTCATATCTGATAAAGTTAATTTTTTATCAAAATAAGCCATGTTTGGCCCAGGACAAATAGACACACCTTTACTCTCACGCGTTTCCATGCCATAACTTATAACAGCAGTAGCGGCTAAACCCATACACAAGCAAACTTTATTAGTAATTTCATGCGAAATTCCTTGTTCTTCAATCTTATTTTTCTGAAATAAACGAGAGGCCGTACACACCCCTTCCTTGCCATATTCATTGCTTAAGGCTAAAAATTTTCTTGGACAAGGACTCCCCGGTTTTCCTTCTTCAATTTTTTGGAATTTCTCTACATCTTTTGAAGAGTTACGCAAATTATTAAACGGAACTCCAAGTGGAGAAACGGCACTTAAATATAAATCTTTTTCTTTTGCATCTTGCAATTGTTGCCTAGTTGCAGTATCAACAGTAGTAGCTTCTGGAACCAATAAAAAAGGAGTACCCCAACCTACAGAATCCAATTTGTAATGCTGAATTAGAAAATTATGTTCTTCAGCAGTAGCCACACCACCTTGTGCTGTAATTTTTATAGGCAAAGTTTTTTTAGGAATAGTTCGTTCATTTGCTTCCAAAGCTACTTTACAAACTGCATAAGTATCCTCAATCAACTCTTGTCTTTTATCTCTGAACTCAGCAAGGATAGGTCCCATTAAATAGCCATCAGTTGCAAAGGCGTGCCCTCCACAATTTAATCCTGATTCAATGCGATATTCCGATACCCAAAGTCCTTTTTTGGCTAAAAATTTTCCCTGAATAACTGCCGACCTATAATCAGAAACTTTTAAGATAATTTTCTTTTTAATGTAGCCATTTGCATCTGGGAAAAAGTCATCAAATTGAGCAATATAACCATATAACCTTGGATTCATTCCTGCCGAAAAAATTACTGAAGATGCTAAATCAGAATTTGCATACCCTCTTAAACCGGCATGAGCATCATTATATTCTGAAGGCAATTCTTCTTTTTTGAAATAGTTAGTTTTATCAACTTTCGTCATGATGTTTACATCAATACTTCCCATTGATAAATTTTCTTTCAGCCAAGCAGATAAATCATCAAAACTAAATGAGTTTGAAATTAAATTATTAAACTCCTTTTTTATCTCATTAGTATCAGGTAGCATTGCAAAATACTTTTTCACTTCCAAAAATTTATCTTGAGTAGTAGTAGTAAATTCTTCAAATTTTTCTGAAGCAATTTTTTTTACCATATTCAGATAAGCCGTAATTCTATCCGAACGATAATCTTTCGTGTCATTTTTTATCTCCTGATAAAATAAATTATTTAAACCACTATAGTATTTTCGTAAGCGTTCCAACAACACATCATCAGCCAAAGCAATTACCGTATTAATTCCATAATGCGCAACCTTTAATGGCGAATCAGCTGTAAAAGCCGTTCCCATTACTGGAATATGAAAAGTATGAGGTGTAGTCATAAATGCAGTATTTTCAAAGTGCAAAGATACAGAATAATAAGAGGTGTAAAACAAGCTGAAATTTAACGAGCAATAAGCTGTAAGGCATTACAAGATCTTTGTTCTAAAACCACATTTTTATCATGCAAAAATTGCTCAACAGATTGTTTAGTGTAATGTCTTAATGTAAAAAGACTTAAGTCATCATCACACAACACTTCAAAAAACACCTTTAAATCTTCAATTAATTGTGGGATTTTATGCTTGTCATTATCCACGCAAATGGAAAAAGAAATAGCAGAATTTTGCATCAAATTAACCCCTACTCTGTTTTTAGCTAAAATTGAAAAAATCTGACTCATATGATTCTCAACTATAAAAGCTAAATTCACCTCAGAAATAGAAATAAGCACCTGATTTTCTTTTACAATAAAGGAAGGAATATTCGCATTTGAAACACCTTCTTTAATAATCGTTCCTTCATTTGATGGATGAAAAAAAGATTTAATTCGTAAAGGAATATTTTTCTTTTTTAAAGGTTGAATGGTTTTAGGGTGCATCACTTTTGCACCAAAAAACGCCAACTCAATTGCCTCATCAAACGAAACCTGATCCAATAATTGAGCCTGTTCAAAATACTTTGGATCAGCATTCATCATTCCAGGAACATCTTTCCAGATAACCACTTCTTTTGCATCCAAACAATACGCTAAAATAGCAGCTGTAAAATCGCTTCCCTCTCTACCCAGAGTAGTGGTAAAATTCTCGGAAGTACAGCCAATAAAACCTTGAGTAATCGTATGTTTTTCTTTTATGCTAGCACTAATAAGGCTAGTTGTTATTTCCCAGTCAATTTTTGCATTCCGATAAGTATTATCTGTTCTAATTAAATTCCTTGCATCCTGCCATGAATTTTCAAAACCAATTTGCTGTAAATACGCACTCATTATTTGAGTAGACAAAAATTCGCCTATCGAAACAATTTGGTCATAATCATAAGCATAATCCTGATTAGGTTCTTCTTCCAACACCCACTCAATCTCAACAAATAAATTATTTACCACATCATAAATCGGATGCGTTTTAGTAAATAATTCATTCAAAATAGCAAAATGAAAATCCTTAACTGCTTGCAAGGCCAAAACTGCTTTTTTATTTTGCAAAACATAAGCTTCCACTACTTCCTCTAACATATTAGTAACCTTACCTATAGCAGAAAAAATAATGACAAGGCTATCCGCATCATATTTCTGAAGAATTTCTCCTACATTTTTTATGCTTTGAACATCCTTTATTGATGCGCCACCAAACTTAAATACTTTTATCATTTATCTTAAATATTCTAAGGCGAAAGTAAAGATTATTTTCTGAGCAAATCCCTTTAAATTTTAGATATTTGCAAAGCCTAAAAAAACTAATTATATGAAAATAGCATTTCTAACTTCTGGCGGTATTGCCCCTTGTTTATCCGCTTCAATTGGCCGATTAACTGAGAATTATTTAACCACCTATCCTGACGTTGAAATTATAGGATATCTAAACGGATACAAAGGCTTACTGCTTGGGGATTCAATTTCTTTCCCAAAATCATTATTAGGGAATACTGATAAATTCTATCAATTTGGAGGATCTCCAATAGGAAATAGTAGAGTAAAACTCACCAATATTGACGATTGTATAAAAAAAAGATATGTTAAAAATGGTGAAAGTCCATTAGAAGTTGCTGCCAATCAATTAATAAAAGATAAAATTACTATTTTACACACTATTGGAGGAGATGACACCAATATCACTGCCGCTGACCTTTCTAACTATTTGAAAGAAAACAACTATAATTTGACAGTAGTAGGTTTGCCAAAAACAGTTGACAATGATGTTTATCCAATTGCCCAAACCTTAGGCGCTTGGACGGCAGCCGAACAAGGCGCTATCTTCTTTGAAAATGTAGCCAATGAGAACACAACTAGCGATAGGCAACTCATCATACATGAAGTAATGGGAAGGCATTGTGGCTGGCTAACTGCAGCTACTGCATTAGAATACCGAAAAAGATTAAACAATATGCATTTCATCCCAGAAATTGGACTTAGCAAAGAAAAGTGGGAAATACATTCGGTACTATTACCTGAAGATGAAATAAATTTTGAAAAAGAATGTGAACGCCTGAACAAAGTAATGGACAAATACGATTGTGTGAATGTATTTTTAAGTGAAGGATCAGGGATGGATGTAATTATTGCAGAAACAGAGAAAACTGGAGAAACAGTTTTGCGAGATGCTTTTGGTCATGTTCGCTTAGATGATTTGAAACCAGGAGAATGGTTTGCCAAACAATTAGGAAAACGCCTAAATGCAAATAAAGTGCTCGTGCAAAAAAGTGGTTATTTCGGACGTTCATCAAAAGCCAACCAGGCTGATTTGGATTTAATTTTTGAAGTTGCTGACCATGCTGTAAAAAGTGCAGTAGCTGGGATTAATGGAGTTGTAGGTTGGGATGAGGATAATAACAACACTTTAAGTTGTATTGATTTTAACAGAATAAAAGGAGGAAAACCATTTGACACTACACTAGCTTGGTACGTAAATATGATTCAAGAGATTAACGCTATATAATTGGGGAAACAAGCTCCATTATTAAGCTATTTTGGCGAGCCCAAACAAACTGATGCTATACAATCAGCATTAGAAAAAGGGCAAATAAAAATTCAACTTACAGGATTAATTGGCTCTTCATTTGCCATTACGGCAAGTGCAGTGGTGCGCAATAGCAATACTCCACATCTTTTTATTTTCAGAGATAAAGAAGCTGCCTCCTATTTTGTAAATGATATAGAAAATCTGCTTAAAAATGAGGTTTTCTTTTTTCCAGCATCCTACAGAAGATCGTACCAATTAGAAGAAACAAATAATGCAAATATCTTGTTAAGAGCTGAAGTACTTAACAAGCTAAACAATAAGCGCAACCCAATTATTATAACTTATTCTGAAGCTTTATCGGAAAAAGTAGTAAGTCGAAAAGAACTTAAAAAACACACCATTAGCCTAAAAGTTGGTGATAAAGTAGCGATAGATGGCCTAGAAGAAATTCTTCAAAACTTACATTTTGAGTCAGTAGATTTTGTAATTGAGGCCGGACAATATTCCATAAGAGGAGGAATTTTAGATGTTTACTCTTATGCAGATGAACACCCGTTTAGGATAGAATTTTTTGACACGGAAATTGAAAGCATCAGAACCTTTGACATCAATAGTCAACTATCAATTGACAAACAAAGCAACATAGCCATTATTCCAAATACTGAGGCAAAAAAAGGCAGTAATACGCAAGTAAGTTTATTGGAATACTTACCCAAAAATTCAGTAATTTGGACAAAAGATATAAAATACACCAAAGGAATTTTAGCCGATTATTTTTCCCGAGCAGAAGAACAATATGCTAAAGTTGTTGAAAATGTAACTCAACACCTAAGCCCAGAACATTTATTTAGCAATGCTGAAAAATTTATTTCCGAATTGGGAAAATATTCAATAATTGAAAACAATAACAGCCCTTATTTTTTAGCAGAAAAAAAGATTGAAGTAAATACCACTTCACTCACTAAAATAAACAAACAGTTTGATTTATTGAAAGAAGATTTACTCAAAAACACAAAAGAAGGATTAGAAAATATTATTCTCTGTTCATCTGACGAACAAGAGGAAAGATTCAATGCAATTTTTGAACATAGTAAACAGGAATTAAATTATAAATGCGTGCTCTTTTCCTTACATGAAGGATATATTGACTACACCAACAAACAGGCTATTTATACTGATCATCAGATATTTGACAGGCACCATAAATTCAAATCAAAAACTAAGTTTACTGACAAGCAAGCCATAACAATCAAACAACTTACCACTTTACAAGTTGGAGATTTTGTTACCCATATTGACCATGGTGTTGGGTGCTTTGAAGGTTTGCATAGAATAGAAAACAATGGTAAATATCAAGAAGTAATAAAACTTACTTATAAAGGAGGTGATATCCTCTACATCAGCATACATTCCTTACATAAAATTGCAAAATTTTCAGGAAAAGAAGGAATGCAGCCAAAGATCAATCAATTAGGCTCTCCTGCTTGGAAAACAACTAAACAAAAAACAAAAGTAAAAATAAAACAGGTTGCTTTTAACCTAATCCAATTGTATGCCAAACGGAAATCTCAAAAAGGATTTCAGTACAGCCCTGATACTTATTTACAACATGAATTAGAAGCCTCTTTCATGTATGAAGATACGCCCGACCAAAGTAAGGCAACTATAGACATAAAAGAGGATATGGAAAAAGAAATGCCTATGGACCGTTTGATTTGTGGAGATGTTGGCTTTGGTAAAACCGAGATAGCCATCAGGGCAGCATTTAAAGCAGTAGCCGACAGCAAGCAAGTTGCTATTTTAGTACCAACCACTATTTTAGCACTACAACATTTTAAAACCTTTAAGAAAAGATTAAAACATCTACCTTGTACTGTTGATTATATCAACAGATTTAAAACGCCAAAACAACAAAAGGAAACTTTAGAAAAAGTAGCTCAAGGTAAAGTTGACATCTTAATTGGCACCCACAGAATAGTAGGAAAAGATGTGAAATTCTTAGATTTAGGATTGATGATAATTGATGAAGAACAAAAATTTGGAGTCAACATTAAGGATAAACTAAAATTGTTCAAAGAAAATATTGACACTTTAACATTAAGCGCAACACCTATCCCCAGAACTTTACAATTCTCTTTGTTGGGCGCAAGGGATTTATCTGTAATTAACACTCCGCCTCCCAATAGACAATCGGTAGAAACTCAAATTATAGGACTAAACCAAGAACTAATTCGTGATGCAATTAGTTATGAAATGTCACGAAATGGACAAATATTTTTTGTGCATAACCGCATTGAAAACATAAAAGAAGTGGCTGGGTTATTACAAAGACTTTGTCCAGATGCCAAAATACGAGTTGGACATGGGCAAATGGATGGGAAAAAATTGGAGGAACTCATGATTGACTTTATGGAGGGAGATTTTGATGTTTTAGTTTCTACCACTATTATTGAAAATGGAGTAGATATCCCAAATGCAAATACTATCTTCATAAATAATGCTCAGAATTTTGGCTTGAGTGACTTGCACCAAATGAGAGGAAGAGTTGGGCGTTCCAATAAAAAAGCATTTTGTTATTTAATTAGCCCTGCCATACACACTCTTTCGGAAGAAAGCAGGAAACGATTAATTGCCCTTGAGCAATTCTCTACTTTAGGCAGTGGCTTTAAAATTGCTATGCGTGACTTGGATATTAGAGGAGCAGGGGATTTATTAGGTGCCGACCAGTCAGGCTTTATTAATGATATTGGTTTTGAAACTTATCAGAAAATATTAAATGAAGCTGTAGAGGAATTGAAACAAGAAAAATTCCAAGATTTATTTGATGATGAAAAGGAAAAATTCTATGTAAAAGACTGTCAATTGGATACAGACTTAGAAATTCTTATTCCAGATACTTATGTAAACAATATAAGCGAGCGACTGAACCTCTACAAAGAATTAAACAGCTTTACTACAGAGGCAGAAATTGAAGCTTTCATTAGCCGACTAAAGGATAGGTTTGGTGAAGTTCCTGTTGCAATTTACAATATATGTGATGCCTTGCGATTAAGGTGGTTTGCTAAAAAAATTGGTTTTGAACGCATCATTCTTAAAAATGATAGCATGCGAGCTTACTTCCCTTCACAAGCTGATTCCCCTTATTATAACTCAGTTGCCTTTCAGCAAGCACTAGAATATTTAAAGCCTAATTTTGGAACTTGCGAGATAATTGAAAATAAAGAAAAACTCTCTATGCGTTTTAAAAACATCAATTCTATAGAGGCTGCTTTAAGCGTCTGTGAGGATATTATTGAAAAGTAAAAAATTCATTAGTAATCAACAATAAAAACAACTTATCAACAATTATTTTTTTACTAGTATTTCACCTTAAAAATCCTCTAGGATTTGAGTAAAATTGTAGCTAGTATTAAAAAACTAAAATGTCAGAGCAACGAGTCATTAAAAACGCCCTAATTTCCGTATTCCATAAAGATGGATTAGCGCCAATTATAAAAAAGCTGGATGAATTAGGGGTTGTTTTATATTCTACTGGAGGGACGCAATCTTTTATAGAAGAGCAGGGAATTGCTGTTAATCGTGTGGAAGATCTTACGTCTTACCCATCCATTTTAGGTGGGCGAGTAAAAACTTTGCATCCAAATGTGTTCGGAGGAATTTTATCTAGAAGAGAATTATCGAGCGATAAAGAACAATTGCAGCAATACAATATTCCTGAATTTGATGTGGTAGTTGTTGATCTCTATCCTTTCGAGAAAGCAGTAGCTTCAGGAGCTGATGAAGAAGATATTATTGAAAAAATTGATATAGGCGGAATCTCATTAATCCGTGCTGCAGCGAAGAATTTTAAAGATGTGTTAATCGTTTCGGAAATGAGTCAATATGCTCAAACTTTAGAGATATTAAATACCAATGGAGCAAGCACCAATATAACAGAAAGAAAAAACTTTGCAGCAACAGCATTCAATGTTTCTTCGCATTATGATACTGCAATTTTTAATTATTTTAATGAAGGTAATCCCCCTGTGTTTAAGCAAAGTATAAGAGAAAATAAAACCTTAAGATATGGAGAGAATCCTCATCAAAAAGGAACTTTTTATGGTAACTTAAATGAGATGTTTGAGCAATTAAATGGCAAAGAACTTTCTTACAACAATCTATTGGATGTTGATTCAGCCGTTAATTTAATTTCAGAATTTAACGAAACTACTTTTGTAGTATTGAAACATAATAATGCTTGTGGATTAGCAAGTCGTCCTAAATTAATTGATGCCTGGAAGGATGCTTTGGCGGGCGATCCTACTTCAGCTTTTGGAGGAGTACTTATCACCAACAAAGAAGTAGATTTAGCAACTGCTAAAGAAATAAACAAACTATTTTATGAAGTACTAATTGCACCTTCATTTGCATCTGATGCATTGGAACTTTTAAAAGGGAAAAAGAACAGAATACTTTTACAACAAAATGAAGTTCCCCTGCCTAAAACTCAATTCCGTACAGTACTGAATGGCGTGCTACATCAAGATAAAGATTTGAAAACAGATGCAGAAAACAATATGATTACCGCCACTGATCTTGCGCCAACTGAAGCTCAATTAACTGATCTTGTATTTGCGTCAAAAGTATGTAAACACACCAAATCAAATACAATTGTATTTGCAAAAGGGAAGCAATTATTTGCTAGTGGAGTAGGACAGACATCAAGAGTAGACGCCTTAAAACAAGCTGTAAATAAAGCTAATAATTTTGGCTTTCATTTGAACGGTTGTGTAATGGCTTCTGATGCTTTTTTTCCTTTTCCTGATTGCGTAGAATTGGCGAACAATGCGGGAATAAAAGCCGTGATACAACCAGGAGGATCGATAAAAGACAAATTATCTATTGATTATTGCAATGAACACAATATGACAATGGTACTAACAGGAACAAGACATTTTAAACACTAAAAAATAAAAATTATGGGATGGTTTGACTTTATGCAAGAATCAATTGCTATTGATTTAGGAACTGCAAATACACTAATTATTTATAACGACCAAGTTGTTGTGGACGAACCCTCAATTGTTGCAAAAAACATAAGGACAGGCGAAATTGTTGCTATAGGCAAAAGAGCTCAACAAATGCACGGAAAAACTCACAAAGAAATAGAGACTTTGCGACCGCTAAAGGATGGTGTGATTGCTGACTTTCAATCTTCTGAGCAAATGATAAGAGGATTTATTGCCATGATTCCAAAAAAGAAATCTATTTTCTCTCCTGCCTTAAAAATGGTAATCTGTATTCCGTCAGGAGTAACTGAGGTTGAAAAAAGAGCAGTAATTGATTCAGCCGAACATGCTGGAGCAAAAGATGTGTGGTTAATACATGAACCTATGGCAGCTGCAATTGGTATTGGAATTGATGTATTGGAACCAAAGGGGAATATGGTAATTGATATTGGAGGAGGAACTACCGAAATTGCAGTTATTTCATTAGGAGGAATTGTTTGTGATAAGTCTATCCGAGTTGCTGGTGATGAATTTACAGATAACATTAAAAACTACATGAAAACTAGGCATAATATTGCAATAGGCGACATTATGGCCGAACAAACAAAAATAAATGTAGGTTCGGCTCTAACAGAATTAGAAGAACCTCCTGCAAATTACCCAGTACATGGTAGAGATTTAATGAGTGGTAAACCAAAAGAAGTAATTGTAACTTATAAAGAAATTGCAGGAGCACTTAATAATTCAATTGAGATGATTGAGGAAGCGGTTATGAGTGCTTTATTCAACACCCCTCCTGCATTATCTGCGGACATTTACAATGAAGGACTATACTTAACTGGCGGCGGCTCAATGCTAAGAGGATTAGACAAAAGAATTTCAAGAAAAACAGATCTACCAGTATACGTAGCAGAAGATCCATTAAGAGCTGTAGCTAGAGGCACTGGAATTGCTCTAAAAAAGATTGAAAGCTATACTTTTCTAATTCAATAGTCGATAAGAAAGAAATGTACAACCTATTACGGTTTATTAAAATCAATCAATTTCTATTATTATTTCTACTAATAGAAGGGTTTTCTGTCTTTTTATTGCTGGAAAACAATAGCTACCAGGCTAATAAAGCGATTAAATACAGCACGCAATATACAAGCTTTATTTATAATTATATGGCTTCATTTTCTGATTATGTATCCCTAAAAGAAACTAATAATTATTTAATTGAAGAAAATGCAAAACTGCATACTTTGCTAAAAAATGAAAATGCATTTGCTGACTCTACACTTATAAAAAATAAACGCTATCATTACTACTCTGCCAAAATAATTAATACTTCTGTAAGTAAGCGAAACAACTTTATTACGCTAAATAAAGGAAGCAAATACGGAATTAAAGAGGGAATGGGAGTTATTACAAAGCAAGGAGTTATAGGAATTATTTATGCTGTAAGTCAACAATACGCTATTGCTATTTCTTTACTTCACCGAAAATCAGCTATTGGTATTCGTCTAAAAAAGAACAACCATAATGGAATACTAAAATGGAATGGATTTGATTACAAATCAGCTACTATTAATGATTTTCCAAATCATATTTCTATTGTTATTGGCGATACAATAACTACTAATAGTCATAGCGTTATTTTCCCTGAAGGAGTGCCTATTGGTACCATAAAAAATATACGAAAAAATGCAGATGATGGGTTTTTTAATGTTAGCGTCAGTCTATTTGAAGATTTTAATCAGCTTACTTATGTATACATCATTCACTCTGATGAGGCTGCTGAACAGCTAAAGTTAGAACAAAAAATACCGGCAGATGAATAAGCATTTTATAAAATATCTAGGGCTACTTCCTTTGTATGTACTACTTCAAGTAGTAGTACTAAATAAAGTTCTTTTCTCCGCTTATATCAATCCGTTTTTATACGTAATACTTATTATTAGTTTACCCTTAAAAACACCAAAATGGTTTTTATTAATTTATGCCTTTCTATTAGGATTTTCCATTGATCTTTTTTCAGGAAGTTTAGGGTTTCATTCCACCGCAACTATATTTATTGCTTTTATAAAACCATTTATCAGCAAAATTACTATCCCCTACAATATACTGGGAGAGACTGATGAAATTACACTTAAAAAAGTAGGCAATAAGGCTTTCATTACTTTTTCCTTATTTTTAATTTTCATACATAATAGTTGCTTGTTTATTACTGAACATCTAAGCGTAAACCTTGCGCTATTTGGTAAAATTATAGCTAGCTCATTAGTCACCCTTATCATTGTACTTATTACCCAATTATTTCAGCAAGATAAATAATGAAACATCATGAAAACAGGCATAAAGTTATTGTTGGTATATTGCTGTTAATTGTAATTATTTTCATCACCAAACTTTTCTACATTCAAGTAATAAATGATAATTATAAATTCTCGGCCAACAATAATGTACTGCGCTATGAAGTACAGCAGGCTGTCAGAGGATTAATTTATGACAGAGACAGCAATTTGATTGTTGCTAATGTGCCTGCTTATGACTTAATGATACTCCCAAGAGAACTAAAGGGAAAGAATATGGACACCCTGGCCTTTTGTAATCTTACCGATATTAGTAAAAAAGAATTCTTCACTAAATATAAAAAAGCAGCTGAATATTCAGGATACAAGGAGAGTGTGTTTATCAAGCATATTAGTTTAGAAAACTCGAGCACACTTTCCGAAAAACTATTTCAGTTTCCTGGATTTTACTTGCGCAAACTCAGTATGAGAGATTATCCGTCAAATATAGCAACACACTTAATTGGGTATTTGGGGGAAGTTAATTTGCAAAAAACTAAGGAGGATCATTACTACACTAAAGGGGATTTGTCAGGAGTAAGTGGAGTTGAAGCCGCTTATGAAAAACAACTTAGAGGGACTAAAGGCATGGCTATAAAATTAGTAGATGTACATAATAGAGATCAAGGGAAATTTCAAGAAGGAAGATTTGACACCTTACCTATTGCAGGCAATACCTTAACCTTAACAATAGATATTAAATTGCAAGAATATGGCGAGAGGCTTATGCAAAATAAAATTGGTGCTATTGTAGCTATTGAACCTTCCTCTGGGGAAATTCTATCCTTAGTTTCTTCTCCAACTTACAATCCTAATTTATTAATTGGAAGGAAACGATCAGAAAACTATAACATGCTATCGCAAGACGCAAGCAAACCCTTATTCAATAGAGCTTTACAGGGAACTTACCCTCCAGGGTCTATCTTTAAATTAATAAATGGGCTCATTGCCTTGCAGGAAGGCGCAATACTAAAAAGCACACATTTTCAGTGCAATGATGGTTATAATTATGGAAATGACAAAAAAGTAAATTGTCACTCTCATAAATCTCCTGTAAATTTAATAACTGGAATTGAAATTTCATGTAATTCTTATTTCTGCAGTATATATGAAAAATATTTTAAAAGTTTTAACTCCTCCATGCAGGCTTATGATAATTGGTATAGTCATGTTTCAAGTTTCGGAATAGGTAATTTTATGCATAACGATTTTATTACCGGAAGTCCAGGAAAATTACCAAAATCAACGTATTTTAATACACTTTATAGAGGAAGTTGGAATGCAAACACTATTATATCCATGGCAATTGGGCAGGGAGAGCTACTACTCACTCCAATACAAATGGCAAACATGACAGCCATATTAGCCAATAGGGGTTATTACTACACTCCTCATATAATCAAAAATATTTCAGGAGGGATTGCAATTGACAGCAACTTTACAATAAAAAAATATTGCAGTATTGAGAGAAAATATTTTAGCCCAATAATTGATGGGATGAACAATGTAGTTAATGGTACAGAAGGGACTGCAAAAAACTGCAAAATTCCTGACTATGAAATTTGTGGAAAAACAGGTACTGCTCAAAATCCACATGGAGAAGATCATTCTATTTTTATTGCTTTTTCCCCTAAAGACAACCCTAAAATTGCTATTGCTGTTTATGTTGAAAATGGAGGATGGGGCTCTACTTGGGCGGCTCCTATTGCATCCTTAATGATAGAAAAATACTTAAAGAAAGAAATAACTAATAAGGAACAAGAAGCTTTTATATTAAATGGGAATCTGACTAAAAAAGAATGAGAGCTGCAAAAAATATTTTCTCAAATATTGACAAAGTAAGCATCTTACTTTACGCTATACTGATGCTATTTGGCTGGGTAAATATTTACGCTTCACAATACAATGAAGACACCGTAATGATGCTTGATTTTAGCACTAGATACGGAAAACAACTCCTATTTATTGGTATTGCTTCCTTTGTTGCATTTTTAATTTTAATCATTGATTGGAAATTTTTCTATTCTCTTTCCTATCTCTTTTATCTAACAATAATTTTACTTTTAATTGGCGTACTCTTCAAAGGTGGCATAACAGGAGGGGCTACTTCTTGGTTTGAATTAGGGAGCTTCAAATTTCAACCTTCCGAATTTGCAAAATTTACAACAGCACTTGCTCTTGCCAAATACTATAACACTCTGCGTGTTAAGCGTATTTCATTACAGGACAAGCTCAAAACTTATGCCATTATCATACTTCCCTTTCTACTCATTATTTTACAAAATGATTTGGGAACAGCATTAGTATATGCCGCTTTTATTTTGGTATTGTATCGTGAAGGACTTTCTGGAAACATCTTAATATTTGGAATAATAATAGCTATATTATTTTTTCTTACCTTAGTGATTGAAAAAACAATACTTATTAGTGTTCTTGCCGCTATTGCACTTCTTATTTATTTGCTATCTAGAAGAAAGAAGAAAGAGCTATTACTCATCTTAGGCATACTAATCAGTTGTACTACTTTCATTTTTAGTGTTGATTATATTTTTAATGATGTATTAGCTCCTCACCAAAGAAAAAGAATAGATATTTTATTAGGTAAAGAGTTTGATCCTCATGGAGCGGGCTATAATTTAATTCAATCAAAAATTGCGATTGGTTCAGGTGGCTTTGGTGGCAAGGGATTTTTAAATGGAACGCAAACCCGATTTGATTTTGTGCCTGAACAAAGTACCGATTTTATTTTTTGTACTATTGGGGAGGAATGGGGGTTTTTTGGCAGTTTTCTCTTTATAATCTTATTTGTTGGCTTATTGCTTAGAATACTCTTTTTAGCAGAACGACAAAGATCAAACTTCAGTAGAATTTACGGCTATAGTGTAGCTGCTATTCTCTTTATGCATTTTGCAATTAATATAGGGATGACCATTGGTCTTTTACCTGTGATTGGCATTCCATTGCCTTTTATTAGTTACGGAGGTTCTTCTCTACTAGGGTTTACTATTCTGCTATTTATTTTCTTAAACTTGGATTCGTATCGCTTACAAATTCTGAGATAAAAAAATGCCCAACTTTTCAATTGAGCATTTTCTAATTATTATCAACTATCTGACTAATAGAAATCAGAACGATTATCTTTTACATCAGCCTCAGTATTTAAGGCTTTATAAGCAGCTCCATTAGAATAGGCTGCAGTTCCTTTTTGAATTTCTTGTTTTTGTTGTGTAAAATCTCCAGAAGTTTTTTCATCATCTTTAGCAGTAACCTCAATTACATACACAGCATTTTTTCCTTCAATAGGGTTAGAAATAGCTCCTACATTTATAGCAAAAATAGAACCCACCAACTCTGGCTCATACCCTATACCTTGTAAACTTAAATTCGATAAATTAGCGCTTTGTGCGCTTATCACAACCTGCCCATAATTAGTAGCAATAGTTGCTAAATCAGTAACTTTAATATTTGCGCTGATATATGCTACTTTTTTTTCTTTCAATACCAAAGCTGAAATTTGTTCTTTAATATCTTCTAAAGGAGTATCTCCTTCTGCATAAGTCTTTTTTAAGTACGCAACAACATAAGAATTTTCAAACTGAAATACCTCAGAAACTTTCCCTTGTTCAGATGTATTCATCCATCTTACCATCTCTCTTGAATTAGGCAAACCAACTATACTTTGCTTATCAGCCGTTACTTTACTATCACTTCTTTTTACTAAATTTTGTTCAACCACTAATGAATCAAAAGCTATTCCCTCATTCAATATCTTACCTGCAAATTGTGCTGCTTGAGAATAATAAGTGTTGAATGTTTCAGTACTTGGCTCTACATTTCTGTCAATAAAAGCAACTTTAACTTTACGCACTGCTTTACTCGTTTTAGTTACCTCAATAAGATGAACCCCAAACTGAGAAGTTACTACACTTAAACCACCTCTTTTTGACGTAAAACAAGCTTCATTAAATTCATCTACCATAGCGCCTTCCGAGAACCAGCCTAAGTCACCTCCTTTGATAGCAGAACCTTTATCTTCAGAATTCTTTTCCGCTAAAACTCCAAAGTCAGCACCAGCCTCAACTTGAGCTTTTATAGCATCAATTCTAGTTTGAACTGAATCCAAATTCATTGATTCTGTTGGCTTTATCAGGATATGACGCGCCTCAACTGAGTCAGGACGATTTTGTGCAATTGCTAATTTAGCAATACGATATACTCCTTGACTTGCTTGATAAGGGCCAATAACAGCACCTTCTTCAGCGGTAAATAATTCAGCCCAATTAGGATCTTGCAACTCTTTCTTAGTAGCAAAAGTAAAACGAGCAGTTGTATTGTCGGAATTTCTTCTGGCCATTAAATCATAATCCTCATAAATAGCAAAATCTGCTTTTAAATCTTCAATTGATGATTTAGTAATCGCATCATCTTCAGTAGACGGTATAACTGAAAACGCAACAAAATCAACATCTTTTGAAGCATTTTGCTCGTAGTTTGATTTATGGTTTATATAGTATGTTTCTATTTCGCTTTCAGTTGGTTCAACAGTACTATCGGCAACTGAAGTTAACGGAATAGCTACATAGTTAAAAGTAATATTCTGTGACTTTTCATTAAAATATATTTTGGCTTCCTCATTAGTTACATGCATAGCTTTAGCGACCAATGAATTATATTTTGAAGTTTTGATAAGTCCAATTAAATATTTTTCAAAACCTAACCATCTTGTACGCGCTTCACCTGTTTGGTCCTGATCAATTTGTTTTAAATATCCTATAAGCTTTGTTCTATCGAACTGACCTGTAGCCTGATCCTGAAATGTAGGAATTTTACTAATTTCAGGATGCACATTTATCCCTTGTTGTATTTCCCAACACTCATCAGCAGAAACATCTATTCCTAATTTTGTATACTCATTATTCATTACCAATTCTCTTACATACTGATCCCATACTTGGGATCTTATTTGTCCTGTGACAGTTTGAGTAAGTATGCTTTGTTGGTTTTGTGATTTCCAATTATTAATTCCTTCTTCTACTTTCACTTCATAATCTTGACGCAATACATCTTCACCCAACACTTCTCCAACATATATACCTCCGCTACCCCCTGAACCTAGCGATGACATAAAGTCACCACCTATAAAAGCTAACATTCCTACTCCAATAACAACTAATAATAATTTTGTGTGATTTCTAATTTGTCCTAGTGTTGCCATTCGTTTTTATTTTATTAAAGTTTGCAAATATACAATTGTTATTTAATAAATAAAAATAGAAAAGCATTCTCTTTATTATCTAGTAATTACCTTCAATTGCACTTCATGTATTGCTGTTTTGTTTACTTTTATGATGGTAAATTGAAATTCTTCAATATCTATTATATCATCTTGTTTGGGTATTTCTTCCAAGTGATGTAGGATTAATCCGGCAATAGTTTCGTATTCGTCAGATTCAGGAAGATTCAATGCATACTTCTTATTTACCATCTCAACATCCAAACGAGCAAAAAGCTGATATTTATTCTTAGCTAATTGATTATCCATAATTTCTTCTACATCATGTTCGTCAACAATCTCTCCTACAATTTCTTCCGTTACATCCTCAATCGTAAGCATTCCTGAAGTGCCACCAAACTCATCAACTACTAAAGCAATCCCTTTATTGCTTTCAATAAATTGAGTCAATAACTGCATAACCGACATACTCTCAGGAACAAAAGGGATAGGTAATAAAATAGAACGTACATTTTTAGGATTTCTAAATAAATCAGAAGAATGAACATAACCAATCACTTTGTCAATATTTCTCTTATAAATTAGAATCTTGGAAAGCTTAGTCGTAATAAATTTATCTTTGATATCTTTAATTGGAGCTAGTATATCCATAGCCGAAATTTCGGTTCTTGGAATCATGCATTCACGCAATTTTTTATCCGTCAAATCCAAAACATTTTGCAACATTTCTACTTCAACTCTATTTTCTTCAGCTCCATCAGCTGATTTCACATTGCTTAAATATTCATCCAAATCTATTTTGCCAAATACTTGCTTCCCTTCTTCAATTTTCTGCCCTAACAAATACTTTAACACTACTTTTGAAAGATATAACATTAACAATGCAACAGGACGAAACAATACAAAAAACAACCAAATAGGAATTGAAAATATCCTTAATATCTGGTTAGGGTAAATTCTAAAAATAGCTTTTGGGAAAAACTCTGCAGTTACCAAAACAATTAATGTAGTAATGATGGTTTGCATTAATAATAAAGCAATGTCAGAATGGAAATAATCATCAAATTTTGGTGTCAGAATTTGTGTCATCATTATACCGTACATCACCAAAGCTATGTTATTTCCCACCAACATGGTAGTAATAAAATCAGATTCTTTTTTAGAAAAATAAGTAATAATATTAGCTGGGAATTTTCCTGAATTTTTATCCAGTTCTAACTTTAACTTATTTGCAGAAATAAAAGCAATCTCTACGCCGGAAAAAAAAGCAGAAAATAAAAGCGTGATTATAGCAACCGATAATAGCATATGCGTAAAAATACTAAAACTTAATTTGTTTCAGTTTCAAAATCAAAAGTTCCGTGAATTTTAGTAATTGAATATTGAGAAAAATCAGGATTAGACGTAAAGCCTTCGCCATAAACAACTTCCTTTCCAGTAGTTATTTTCACTTTTTTATCTGTATAAATTTTGTCTTGTTTCTCATCCCAAACTAACTCCTCTGTTTCTAATTTTTTATCATCACTACTAGTAAGCACTACATTGTTTTGCGCTAACATAATTTTTTTATCTTCATCAATAGATGCATCATTCGCCATCAAAGTAGATTGCAAGTCAGAAGAATCATTGTAAAAATACACTTCCATATGTTCAGAAAAAATAAGCCCCGGTTGCTGGTTTTGAAAACGCTCAATTTTATTAGCCACAATGCGCACCTTAATCTTTCCATTTTCAGTATGCAATAGTTCTGCCCCTTTTATTTGTTCAATAGCCTGCTCTTTATCGCTCACAAAGTCCTGTGCCAACCGTGGATCATTAGTGCAGGCTACAAGTACAATTGACAATAATAAATGTATGCTTTTCATTTAATCACTAGTACGAGCCATTGTCGTTTTATTTATCCAACATTCAACAGTATGCGATTTTCCTGCCTCTACACCCTTAAAAAAACATTTCTCTTTTGCAGGAAAATACTTTGAATAAGTATTGATACTTTTACTTGCTCTGTCTTTAGTATCTTCATCAGATAATGCTTTTCTGAACGCATCAACAGCTACCCAATAAACAGTTGATTCGTCAAAATCATCACCACAGGTTTTTGCCCCAGCAATATAAATATATCCTAAATTCATATAAGCTTCCCCCCACCCACTTCTGAATTCTAATGCACTATATACTGCATTTCGTGCTGAAACATAAGAACCCATATTGCGATAAGCATCCGCCAAACCTAAATAGTAAATTGCTTTTTGATTTGTATCTTCTTCCAGTTCAATTGCTTTTTTAGCAAACTCAACTGAGGCAGCCGACCTCCCTTTTGCAATGCTCATCTTTGCTATTTTATCAGCTGATGAAGCGGAAGGCTCTAATTCATATAGCCTGCTAGAAGCATTAAAAAATAAATGAGACTCAGTACATTTCTTATTATCCAATATTTTAGTGATTCTTTTTAGCGCATTTACATCATCAGTTGACGCATCAAACTTTTGAGAAAATAATGTAATCAAATCATCACAATTTGCATAAGGAGTAAAAAGGTTCTCAATTTTTTCAGAATACTGAATAAAACCCTTTGCTGTCTTTGTTTCATTAACAATATTATAGTCTATAATTTCAGATACTATAGCGTATGCTTCTAACACATCAACTTTTGTTTTTAAACCAGATTTCTCTAGAGTTTCTATTGCTTTCATATAGCCATAAACAGCTTGAACAGATGCATTATTACCTTCTAAATCTAACGATTGTTTTAAATAATCTAATCCTTCCTCACTTCTATCTTTATCAACTCCTATCAATTCATATCCTTTTAGGCCAAGCACATATCCTTCTTGGCCAAAACACTTAATTCTTTGATCAAAGATCATCATTAGCGTATCTATATAAGCAGATTTATTCTCCGGATCAATATTCATCCTGGCTTTAATAATCTTAGGCCCATTCTTATAAATATTACCACTTGACTTTGGGCAATTATTAAAAGTCCAACGCCAAGGATTTAAAGCATCCGCATAACTTTTTTGCTTAAAATACTCTCTGAACAAAGAAAGGTTTTCAATACAAGCTACACTATCTGCGCCAAATTTGGATTGCGCATTAGCACCAAATCCTATTAAAACTATTATCGCAATAACAACTAGTTTTTTTATCATTCTATTAATCATATTTTCGTTTTACAAACCAAATTCCGTCATAAGAAACGCTTAATCCAAATCTTACAAATTGTTCTTTTATTAAATTATTATCAATTGTTCCTCTTTGTCCTAAAGTAAGTGAAACATCATATTTTGTCCGTGATTTTCGTACAGGAATACCGAACCCAAAACTAAGACTCATTTCTTTTAATTGCGTATCATTTAGGGTTAGTGGTGTATTGCTGTATGCCGCACCTAAACGGTATTGCATGCGTTTATAATATTTAGTAACCGAATTGAATTCTGGCGTATACTGAAATCCTGCAGAAATACGCATGCTATTATTTAAATTATCCCCCTCATCAAACAAGCTATAGTCTTCCCAATTCTGCATACTATAGTCAGCAACTAAAAGCCATTTTTTGCCATCACGATAACTTATACCCGTACTAATATATTGTGGCAAAGTAGCGTCTCCTAGCTCTGAAGTAAGTTCAGTCTCTTTTATTATTTCATTTACACCAGAAAATGTTTCTAATAAATTTGTGCGTTTTGCACTGATACTTGAATTATTATTAGCCGTTAACCCAAAAGAAATTATTTTCTCAACTGATAAGCTCTTCTTGTACATAACACCTAATTCGTAAAAATATCCTTTCAAGTTTATTTTAGAATTTGAACGCGCATTAAAAGAAGATTCGTCATCAAGAACTAGTTTCTTTCTTCTGTTTAATCCTCCAAACAAATAAGAGGCATTTATACCAACTGAAAATCCTTTAAACGGTTCATAAGCTCCGCCAAAATAAATCTTACTTAATCCGCCATCACCCGAGTAAATCATATCAGCATTCACATCATTATCTCTAGCATTCAATGTGTATCCTATATTACTATAAGGCAACATCCCTGCACTTGCCCCTAATTTTTTGCTAATTGGAAAAGCAACGGTTAAATGACTAAAAGAAGAATTGTTTACAATCTGATTATCAGTTGAATTTTGAATATTTGTTGTTTTGTGCAATCCTCCAGTTGAAAATAAAAAGGAGTTAGCCTTAAAAGAAGTATAAGTTGCAGGGTTAAATGGATTTAAACTATTTTCACTACTTATTGCCGTTACCCCTCCCCCAAGCGCATTATATTCTGGAAACACATTCCCTTGTAAATCCCCTAAGCCAAAACGAGAATAAGGTGAACTTGTTCCTAATTGCGCAATAGCAGTAGTTGAAAGTATAATACAGAAAACTACAGCTAAACTTTTTAATCTATTCATTATAATCTAAAATTTCATTCAATCCTTCTATTACTAAAAAAGGATTTGCAAATATGCTGTTTTTTAATTCCTTTTCAAAGAAAAAACAATCCCCGCCTGTAACGCAAATTATAGTCTCTTTATTTTCTTTTTTATAAACATTAATTATGTCACGCACTTCAGACAAAATACCCTGCTGCACTCCACTAATAATTGAAGATTCAGTATCATATCCGATTAATACACTTTCAGATGAAGAACTACATAAGGGTAATTGTTCGGCAAACTGATGAAGCGCTTTATAACGCATTGCAATGCCTGGAGAAATTCTCCCTCCTTTATATATTTTCTCTTTTGTAATAAAATCAATAGTCAAACAGGTCCCCGCATCAAATACTAAGACATCTTGCTTAGGAAATAAAACTGAAGCCCCAACAACAGCTGCAATTCTATCTTTGCCCAAAGTATTTGGTGTTTTGTAATCAATAATTATTGGCAAAAGAGTAGTAAAATCCAAAAAAAGAGCATCAAAATGATGAATTAGCTTTTTAATATCAGCATTAATATCTTTAACAGAAGAAATAATAGTTCCGGAAATATCCTTATTATTAACAAAACCAAGTATGTTTTGCAATGTGCATTCGTTAAGAATAGTAGTATTCTGCAGCTTTTTACCTTTAAAGATAGCTACTTTTACTGCCGTATTACCTATATCAATTATTAGTTTCACCGAATGTAAAATTTTGTCAAAAATATAAAATTAGAAACCCTTATGATGATTTGCCTATATTATTTCTTTAAATAAAAAAAACAATTAAATTTGCAGCCCTAAATAGTTGGTGCTATAGCTCAGTTGGTAGAGCAATGGACTGAAAATCCATGTGTCCCTAGTTCGAATCTTGGTAGCACCACTTAAAACAAAAGCCCACTCTAGAGTGGGCTTTTGTTTTAAAATTATATTTCATTTACTCAATAATTAGTTTTTTAGTTATTATTGATGAAGAATTTGAAACTTCAATTAAATAAACGCCTTTCCCAAATTTAGTAATATCAATATTCTTTTTATAAAACCCATGAATATATCCTTCTGAAGAATACGCGCTTTGGCCAAGTAAGTTATTAATAGTTACATTATATATATCATTATTTACTTCATTCATTTCTAATGTAATTTTTCCATTAGAAGGATTAGGGGAAACTTCAACGCTACCATTAAAGTAATTTTCATAAATAGTTGACGTAACACCCATATTCATCCTTATCATTGGAACCCTAGAAAGCCAATACCAATTCCCAAGCGTTTGCCCAGTATTCAAACAACCATTCTTTTGTATATAACAGGTTGTAGGACGAGCATTCTTTGACATGGCAATCATAGAAGTATCAAATGGGTGTGCATACCCCCCAACTGCTGCCATATAAGTGTTAGGAGTAAGCGAAATAGGACTATCAAAACTAACCTCAACCCAAGCATCAATATCATTAGTCTGTAAGGTATAGTCGGATGATTGTTCTAAAAATATCTTATCATTATTGATATCTACCTCATAAAGGACGACATAAATATCTGCACCAACCACCGATTCATCATCAATATATACTGAGATTGATTTTAAATTATCCGCATCAAAAACATCATAATAATTTCCAATTACCATACCGCCACAATACCTTCCCAACCCATAGTCTGAATACTGATTATCATCATCTCTTCCATAAATATCATTTGTTACAACACTTTCAAGTATAGCAGTATCAGTAGCTGTAGAATCAGAAGTACCCCAAATATTAAACTGATAAACTCCAATTACAGAAGGGGTAAACCCTAGATTTCCTAAAAAAACTTTTTCATCAAAATTACAAGCAACATCTTGAGGATTTAATATACTATCATTACTTAAACCAGTAAATACATTAGCACCACTAGCGTCTTTCACTTCAATATTTAAATTTGTAGTTTGGGGTTGACCTCCTAGGTTTGTAATTACTCCCTCAAAATTATATGGATGTGCAGTTGCTTGATTCAACGGATAGAATGAATAATCTAATCCGAAACCATTAGTCGTTGGAGTTGTAAACCATCCGCCATAATTAGATTCTTCTAATGATAAAACATGATTAGGAGTTTCAATTAATTTCATATCATCAATCATCCAATAATACACCCTTGCCGACCAGCCCACCTTAATATAAACTGTCGATTGATTTCCAGCAACACAGGAAATGTTTAAATTTAACACCTCCGGATCAGCACTCTCCTGATTATTAGTTGCATTTCCTTGCACAAAAAAATCAATCCAAGAAATACTATCGTTACTTACCGAAACTACCAAATCAACTCCATTATTGAATCGAAAATTATGTTCAAATTCTAAAGTGACACTTGGGTAACCTAAAGTACTAATGGCTTCAGTTGTAAAATAAGAATCAATATATTCATAATTACTTCCTGAAGGTTGTCCATTTACAAAATGATTAGCAGAATCAATATCAGAAATTAAAAAACCATTACTTGAAGTTGTAGAATTAATTGCTGCATCAGCAGCTGTAGCGCCACCACCACTAAAGTTTCCCCAAGAACCATCAGTACTCCATGCCCAGTTGCAAGTCGCAAAACCACCCTGATTATTACTAGTATAAGTACTCCATCCTGCAGGAAATCCGCCACTAAAATCTTCCTCCCAAATAGGCACAGCAGAATTTGCGCTTGATGTAATATTAGGATCCTGATAAAAGGATTTTCGCTCATCAAATTGCTGGTCTGACTCCATTTTTTCTAAATTTAAAACTTGAGCGATTGAGCCAAAAGAGATGACTAAAGCGCAAATCGAAATGTAACATTTTTTCATTTTAAATATTTTTGTTATTGAATACTCTGTCAAATATACTAAAAAAACATAAAAAAAAGCCCGGAACATCCGGGCTCTTATTCGTTCACTAATTTAATTTATTCAACTATTATTTTGTCAATATAAGTACCTGAATTATTCTTTAATTCAATAGTATAGATTCCTTTTTCAAAACTTGACAAAGTTTGTCCTAAAATATTATTAACAGTAACATCATATTTCACATTTCCATCTAATTCAATAGTAAACACACCATTAGATGGATTAGGATATATTGAAAGATTACCATTAAATGTATGTTCATTTATATTATTAACATGGATAGTGCCTAAATTTAACCTGATCATTGGAGTAGATGTAATCCAATACCATGCAGGAGGAGTAAGGCCGCCTAGGTCACAACCGCTACCATCATCATATATCATTGACATAGTGACTTCTGCCGGTCCTGACACATTAATTCCAAAAGTGTCAACAGGATGCATATACCCTCCAATAGCAATCATATACATACCTGGAACTAAATTATTTGCTTGATTAAATCCAATGGTAACCCAATCATCTCTATCGCCAGACTGAAGTTCGTAATCATTTGTTTGATCAAGCCATATATAAGATGAGGATCCTCCAGATGTATCTACTTCATACAGCACTCCGTAAATCTCTGTGCCAACTACTGAATAATCAGCAATATATGCAGAAATAGATGTGGCCTCATCAGTAACATAAATATCAAACTTATTTGCTAATTGTAATCCTCCGCATATCCTACCAACTCTCCAGGCACCTCCCGGATCATTATTATCTCTTCCATAAACTGAATCTGTAATTACTGCCGTCATTTCAGAAATATTAGTAGTGCTGATACTATCTGAACTCCCCCAAAAGCTCATATCATAAATTCCTTGTAACGAAGGAGCAAATGTTTGAGCTGCTAAATAAGAGGATGTATCTAATACTGCTAATGTTGTTGTGTCACTTGATGAAGTAAAGACTGAAGCTCCTGCACTATTAAATACCTCTACATTCATTTGTATCCCATGTAAAGGCTTTGCTCCAACATTAGCCATTGTCATTTCAAACATATATGGATTAGCATCTGATTGTATTTGTGGTTTATAAGTATAATCCATTCCAACTCCTAACGTTGAGGCGTATCCTATATCCCATCCTCCATGATTTTGATCAACAACATCCATTAAATAAGAAGGTGTTTCTATTAATTCCAAATCATCTAACATCCAAAAATAGTATCCCGCACCATTAGAATTTGCTTGAGTTGTTCCATCAAAAATAAATTGCATTTGCACATTAGTGTTTCCGCATACAGTTAACGGAAACCTTATTAATGTAGTGGCGTTGGTGGTAGTGCCTTCATTTACAGCTAAATTAGAATGAACTTGCACCTGAGAATCATAAACTCCATTAACATAAAAAGCAACAAATGCTTGTCCTTGAAAAGTCCTAAAATAAGAATGTGCCATTAACGTTACATCAGGATAACCTGTTAGATCAATCATATCTGTCATTAATTCCCCATTATGAGGTGAAGGATACATTCCTCCACCAAAATTACCTTGTGTACCATTATTGTCATAATAGTCAGAATCAAATATTATAAAGCCATTTGAAGCTGTTGCTGATGCAATTGGAGAGCCTGCACTCGCATAAGCCCCTTGACTACCAGTATTTTGGTTAGGAGAAGTTGATGGTCCTCTATACACCCAAGGTGCAGTTGAATTAGTCCAAGCAGCAGGGATTCCATTTGCAAAATCTTCTGACCAAAATGGTGCAGATTTTTCGTTTGAATATAAAATTATCTCATGTGATTTTTTGCCTTTAGCATCTGTAAAAGTTTGTGATGCTTGTTGCGCAATAGCACTAAAAGAAATAGCTAATGCACAAATTGAAATGTAAAATTTTTTCATTTTAAATATTTTTGTTATTAAATAATATGTCAAAGATACAAAAAAAGAGCATAAAAAAAGCCCGGAATATCCGGGCTCTTAGTCGTTCAATAATTTGATTTATTCAACTATTATTTTGTCAATATAAGTACCTGAATTATTCTTTAATTCAATAGTATAGATTCCTTTTTCAAAACTTGACAAATCAGTTTGTCCTAAAATATTATTAACAGTAACATCATATTTCACATTTCCATCTAATTCAATAGTAAACACACCATTAGATGGATTAGGATATACATTAAATTGTGAGTTTTTTATTTCATGTGTTCCAACAGATCCAGCAGGATCAAAATTCATTCTTACCATTGGAGTAGAACTAATATAGTACCATGTTGGAGTTCCTGCTGATTGCGTACTTAAACCAAGTTCATCAAATGAACTATGCTCTCCGGCATGCATCATTGATCCTGAAACTCCTATAAATGAACTATCCGCAGGATGCTGGAAACCAGCAATACCAAACTCATAAGCATAGCCATTAAATAACGAAATCGGTAATAAAAATGGAATATCAACCCATGCGCCCAAATCTTGTGCGGTAATAGTATAATTATCTGATTCATCTAGCCATACTAGACCATCAGAAGCAGTAGTGTCAAGTTCATATATAACTGCTTTTACTTCTGCGCCTACTGCCGAATTTCCCCCAATAAATGCTTTTAATCCTGTTAAACTTTCATTAGCATACATCTCATACCTAGTGGTGATATGATTCTGATCCATAGGACCACCAAGGTAATAAGCTCCAGTTTGGTTTTGTTCTCCTAAATCTTTCCCATATATATAATTTGTCACTTCAAAATCTCTTACAACAGGAACAGTAGTAGTAGTAGTGATTCCAGCACCTGCAGAGTCTGCCTCAGCCCAAATATCAACACTATAACTTCCAATTGCAGTAGTAGCATTACCAAATGGAGGTGCAGCTGAAAAAGCCTCCTCTTCTTGCGCATTTAAAACCATAGCAGACGACATTCCTGAGCCAGTTACAGGTCCAGTAACATCATAATGCAGCACAACGCTTTGAGTGGCTAGGCCTACATTCTTTATAATTGATTCAAATACAAAAGGATGATTAGCTAATTGTGATTGAGGAGTATGCGTATAGTTTAAACCTTGTATATCATTTAATCCTGCGCCAGTATAGTTAGCATAATCTACCCAATAACCTCCTATCACTTCACTTTTTGATGAAATAGCATTATCTGGTGTTTCAGAAATTGAAAAATCATCAACAAACCATGCATATCCCCAAGTACCTGTCCAATGAAAACGAATATATATATCAGCTAATTCTGTTGTAGTTAAACCAACTAAAGCAGAACTAATGTCAACTGTAATTAATTCAGGATTAGTTGTAGTAACTGCGACACCTGGCGTAGGACCACCTGTATTCCAAGGAGCAAATACATTAGTCATAGTAGAAATATTCGTTGCTGCATCTAAATCTGGCCATGTTACATTACCCAAACCATCACCAATTCCAACAACAATGTATGCTTGCTCGTTATTATAACTTTTATAGTTTGTTTCAAATTCTACAACTACAAATGGGTATGCATTTAGGTCAACAGGGTTTGCCATTGTAAGCCAGCTATCTTCCATTTCAGAACCTCCAGTAGCGCCACCATAAAAATCAGAATCTACCAGTGCATATCCGTTAGAAGCGGTAGTTGAAACAATGTCCGAAATCGGATAGGAACCTTGGCATGAGTTTACGCCAATCTGCCAGTCTAAAGAACAGGCAGTTGGATCGTGATCTATAACCCAATTTCCTGGATCAGAAAAATCATCTGACCAAATTGGTAGTGGTGCAGCAGCAGAATTTGGAGAAGGAATAACAGGAACTGTTACCCCAATATTTGCTACATATCTTATAGCATCTTGTTTTGGCATTTCTACCATTCTTTTTTGCTGCGCAAAAGCTACAGTTGTAACGGCTAATAGACAAACAAATAGTAATTTTCTTTTCATTATTAGGTTTTTTAGTTAAAAGTGAATGCAAATATAAGACAACAAAATCATATATCGACAGATAATACTTAAATTTATTTATTCTATGTAATCAGAAATAGGGGCACAAGAACAAATCAGGTTTCTATCACCAAGAGCATCATTAACACGCCTAACTGAAGGCCAAAATTTATGCTCTTTTACCCAGGGCAAAGGAAATACTGCTTTTTGCCTAGAATATTTATAATTCCACTGATTATTAACCACTAAATTCATTGTGTGAGGCGCATTTTTCAATACACTATCTTCAGTAAGAACAGCTCCAGAAATTACTTCATCAATTTCCTCTTTAATACTTATCATGGCTTCACAGAATCTGTCTAATTCTTCTTTGCTCTCACTCTCAGTTGGCTCAATCATTAATGTCCCAACAACTGGAAAAGAAACGGTAGGAGCATGAAAGCCATAATCCATTAATCTTTTTGCAACATCAACTACCTCAATTCCATCTTTTTTAAACATTCTGAAATCAATTATCATTTCATGCGCCACTCTATTACTATCCCCAGTATAAAGTATTTCAAAATATTTTGCTAATTTTTCTTTAATGTAGTTTGCATTTAGAATTGCTATTTCAGTTGAAGCTCGTAAACCTTCTGTCCCCAACATTTTAATATAGGCATATGAAATAGCCAGCACCAAAGCGCTTCCCCAAGGAGCTGAGGAGATTGACATCCCACTTTCTCCTCCCATTTTAACTAAAGGACTATTTGGCAAAAATGGGTTCAAATGCTCTACAACTCCAATTGGCCCCATCCCAGGACCGCCTCCCCCATGAGGGATGGCAAATGTTTTATGCAAGTTAAGGTGACAAACATCTGCACCAATAATAGCTGGGTTTGTAATTCCAAGTTGAGCATTCATATTAGCACCATCCATATACACTTGCCCTCCATTATCATGAATAATCTTGGTGATTTCTATAATTGCGTCTTCATACACACCATGTGTTGAAGGATAGGTTACCATTAAAGCAGAAAGATTTGCTTTATGTTCCTCAGCTTTAGCTTTTAAAGCAAGAACATCAATATTCCCATTTTCATCACAAGGGATAACCACAACCTTCATCCCGGCCATTACAGCAGAAGCCGGATTTGTGCCATGAGCTGATGACGGAATTAAACAAATATTTCTATGCTCATTACCTTTACTTTCATGGTAAGCTCTAATTACCATTAGTCCAGCAAACTCACCTTGAGCTCCTGAATTTGGCTGTAAACTTATAGCATCAAAACCAGTAATTTCACATAACATTTCTTCCAATTCATGAAACATAATATGATAGCCTCTAGCTTGGTGAGCAGGAGCAAAAGGATGTAAATTCCCAAATTCTGACCAGCTTAAAGGAAATAATTCAGACGCAGCATTCAACTTCATTGTACACGACCCTAAAGGAATCATAGAATGTGTCAATGATAAATCTTTATTTTCCAAACTCTTAATATAACGCATCATATCCGTTTCAGAATGATATCTATTAAACACGTCATGCTGCATAAAAGTTGAAGTACGATAAAGTAAATTTGGAATTCGAGCAGTCGCTTGCGTATAATTTTCACTTAACACTTCTTGTATTAAATCTTCATAATCAGAATGATTACAACTTTTAGCAAATACTTTTAATATATCGTTAATATTATTTAAATCATCTTTCTGGTCAATACTAATAGATAGTGCGTCTTCATTAATATAGTTAAAGTTGATTTTTGCATCTTCAGCATAGGTTTTAATATTTTCCATAGAAACATTCCCTACTAAAATTTGTAATGTGTCAAAGTAAATCGGATTTAACTGATGATAGCCCAATTGCGTTAACCCTTCAGCCAAAGTAGCTGTTAATGAATGTATATTCTTACTTATTCCTCTCAATCCTTCCGAACCATGAAACACACCATACATCCCCGCCATAACTGCCAGTAAAACCTGCGCAGTACAAATATTTGAAGTTGCTTTTTCTCTTTTAATATGCTGTTCTCTGGTTTGTAATGCCATACGCAAAGCTCTATTTCCGTCAGCATCTTCAGTCACTCCTATTATTCTACCAGGAATATTTCTTTTGTATTTATCAAAAGTAGCAAAGTAAGCTGCATGAGGGCCTCCATATCCAATAGGAATGCCAAATCTTTGGGTAGTCCCCACAACAACATTAGCCCCCCATTCTGCAGGAGGAGTAAGCAAACTCAAGCTTAATAAATCAGCAGCTACAACAACTCCAACATTAATAATTTTTAGCTTGCTAACAAAATCAGTATAATCAATGACTTCACCATATTTTGCAGGGTATTGTAAAATGGCTCCAAAAAATTCTTCATTCACTTCTATTTCTTCATGACCAGCAATTATCAATTCAATACCAGCTGGTATTGCTCGTGTTTTTAAGATTTCAATTGTTTGAGGAAAGCATAATTCTGAAACAAAAAATTTAAAAATATTATCTGCTTTCTGCTGTCTACTTCTGCTATTATACAACATTATCATGGCTTCAGCAGCAGCAGTACCTTCATCTAACAATGATGCATTTGCAATTTCCATTCCTGTAAGTTCGCTTACCATTGTTTGGTAATTTAACAAAGCTTCCAATCTTCCTTGAGCAATTTCAGCCTGATAAGGAGTGTAAGCTGTATACCAACCTGGGTTTTCCAAAATATTCCTTTGAATAACACCAGGCAGAATAGTATTAAAATATCCCATCCCTATATACGATCTATAATTTTTATTCTTCCGAGCCAAATCCTTCATGTGCTCAATAAAATGACTTTCTGATAATGCTTCAGGTAAATTCATAGCCTTTTTCAAATGAATTTTGGAAGGAATTGTTTCATTAATCAATTGCTCAACTGAAGACGCATTGACTACCGCTAACATCTGCTTAATATCATTTCCTCTTGGACCTATATGTCTATCGGAAAACTTATCTATGCTCATCTTAAAAATTTTAGGCAGCAAAAATAGTTAATGAAATCTTAAAAACAACTGTCTTGGTAAAGAAAGGATAAGTCTGACTTTATAGTAGTTAAGGAAAATAATAGAGTAATTTTGCAAAAAATTTAAAAGCATGATATTTTCTGAAACAGGACTGAGTAAAAACATTCAAAAAGCAATAATAGATTTAGGCTTTGAGACACTAACGCCTATACAGCAAGAAGTTATTCCGTATTTATTGGGAAACGAAACTGACCTTATTGCACTTGCTCAAACAGGAACAGGGAAAACAGCTGCATTCGGACTACCTGTATTGCATAAAATTGACGTTGAAAGAAAATTACCACAAGCTATTATCCTTTGCCCTACCAGAGAGCTTTGCCTTCAAATTGCAAAAGATATGGAATCCTACGCAAAATATACTAAAGGATTAAAAATTACTGCTGTTTATGGAGGAGCCAGCATAATTCCACAAATAAAGTCATTAAAATCAGGAACACAAATTGTAGTAGGAACTCCTGGAAGGGTTATTGATTTAATCAACAGAAAATCCCTGAAATTACAAAATATTGAAGTTGTTGTTTTGGATGAGGCAGACGAAATGTTAAACATGGGATTCAAAGATGATTTGGATACTATTTTAGCTGAAACTCCTAAAACAAAACAAACTTTCTTATTTTCAGCAACTATGCCCAAAGAGGTAATGCGTATAAGTAAAAATTATATGTCTAACGCTAAAACTATTGAGGTTGCTAGTCGAAATGAAGGTGCTGCAAATATAGAACACCATTACTACATGGTGAATGCACGTGATAGATATAAAGCATTGAGAAGAATTTGTGATATGAATCCTGATATTTACGGAATAGTATTTTGCCGAACAAGAAGAGAAACGGCTGATGTAGCTGATAAACTAATGCAAGATGGGTACAATGCAGATGCTATACATGGCGAATTATCTCAAGCGCAAAGAGACCATGTTATGGGACGTTTCAGAACAAAAAAAATAGAAATATTAGTAGCTACTGATGTAGCGGCTAGAGGAATTGATATAAATGAATTAACGCATGTTATCAATTATAACTTACCTGATGATGATGAAATATATGTGCACAGATCAGGAAGAACAGGTAGGGCAGGAAACAAAGGAACCTCAATTATTATTGCTCATAGCCGTGAAGGAAGAAAGCTAAAATTAATTGAAAAAATGATTAAGCGAGATTTAATGCTTATGAAAGTTCCTAATGGGGATGAGATTTGTCAAATTCAGTTGATGAGATTAGTTGACAAAGTTGTTACTACTGAAATAAATCATCAAATTGAGAATTACTTGCCTTCTATTGAAGAAAAATTAGCGCATTTAGATAAAAGCGAACTCATCAAGCATTTTGTATCTGCTGAATTTAATCGTTTCTTATCTTTTTACAAAAATGCTCCTGACTTAAATGTTTCAGGAAGTAATAATAAAGACAGAAGCGACAGAGGAGAAAGAAAAGAAAGAAGAGGAGATAGAAAAGAGAGAAGAGGGGAAAGAAATGGACATGCAGAAGCTGGGCACACAAGATTTTTCATCAATTTAGGAAAAGAAAAAGAAATGCAAGCACATAATCTAATCGGTTTGATTAACGAATATACTCGCAATAGAAATATTCCAGTTGGCAAAATTGATATCATGGGCAAATTTTCATTCTTTGAAGTTTCAGAAAATTTTGAAACAGACATATTAAGTAGTTTTTCTGATGCTGTTTGGAATGGAAACCGTGTAAATGTTGAGATATCTCAAGCTCCAGGAACTAAATCAATCAGAGGTGGCGGAAATAGAGGTGGCGGGAGAAGGGATAGTGGCCGTTCATATTCTGGAGGTGGAGATAGAAAAAGAAGCAGAAATAGTGGCAGAGAAAGAAACGGAAGAAAATCATCTGGAGAATCATCTTCTGCAAGAAGAGAAAGTACAGGAAGCTTTAGCTCTTTTAAAGGAAAATTTAATGCTGCTGCAAAAAGAAAAAGAATCAACTAAGTTTTTTCTTTCCCGCAACAAAATCTTTCAAATAGAAAGGTTCAAAATAAGCAACATCTTCAAAGTCCTTATTCATAAATTTAGCATGTGCTAATTTACCTAAATCTTTTGCAGAAGGATAAATTCCTTCCAAAAATTTAGCATTTTTATGACTGATAATTTCTTTGCATTTTAAAGCTCCATCTCCAAAAAATAGAACTTCATTATTTAAAAAGTTAGTATAGGTTTGTTCATCTACAACATCTGCTTGAATTTTTCTTATTTCATTATTTTCTGCATCATAAATTGCTGAAAATACTTCCATTCTTCTAGCATCAATCATTGGACAATAAATATTAGCAACATGATTTTTAGCCATTGTGAAAGCCATAGCTTTCAAAGTAGAGATTGATATCAATGGAATATCCAAAGCATAACACAAACCCTTAGCAGTAGAAGTTCCAATACGCAAGCCCGTATAAGAACCAGGGCCTTTGCTAATTGCAATTGCCTCAATTTCTTTTAAGGTAAGATTAGCTGACTTAATAACCTTTTCAATAAATAAAGTCAATTGTTCAGCATGAGTGTAGTCATCAGAATTTTGCTCTTTAAAGGCAATAATTTTATTCCCATTAAATAAAGCAACCGAACAATTTTTAGTGGAAGTATCTAAAGTTAATATTATTGCCATTAGAAATCGTAATAATGATTAAATAAATCACTTTGAATTCCAAAGTTTATAAATTGAGTTTGCATTTCAGCTTCTTCACTTTTAAGATCTCTTAAGGTAAGCCCTAAATTTATTTTAAGATTGGTTTTAGGATTTACAACATATGCAATATTGAAATTTTTAAGATTAACAGTTGTCAAATTCCCTTGATACATTTCAATTCCAAAATCAGATGGTCTACCCGCATATATAAATCCATGAGGCTCTTCAAAAATACCAGTTGATTCATACAGATCATTTCCATATGAATATGGAATAGAATCGTTTGCAATACTACCACCATATTTTGCAAAAATGAGTTTGCCATCTACTTCCCATCTTTTCCATCTGTAATTTGCAATGATTAAAAACTCTGAAAAATTTGCCCCTAGAGGATGAGCGAGTGGCTGATTATAGTGTGCATAATTCTGTTGAGGATTATGATGCGCATAAGTATAAGGCCTTACATAATTATATTCTGTTTGAAAAGTTAAATTCTCAACTTTTAAAGCATTGAACATTTTAAACCCTAATTGATAACCAAATTTATTTGCCCAAAAACCATTTTTTTCCTTCAAATCATTCAAACTAAACTCATCCAAGACTAACTGCCCATACAGATAAGAAGATAAAGGTAATTTATATTTTCCATTCACTCCTACCAATACATTATCAGGAGAATTTACAGAAAACTCAATAGGCCTAAGCATAGCAATTGGATTTAAATAATTTACATCAAAACCACTACTTCCTGGCGCATGATTCATTCGCCAAATAACTGATTCAAATAATGAGATATTTAACTTTTTAGTAATATTAACACTCAAATAATGAGCTGACATATACTTTTTAGCATAACCCATTTGATCATAATTAGCTAAGCCATTATTTGAGAAATAATTAATATCTTGAAATTCCGTATACAAATTAGTATACTGCACTTTCCAAAAAGTAGTTTGTATCCTTAAATACGGATAATTGAAAGTGTTGTCCGAAAGCAATAAGGAACGATACCCGTCGCCAATAAAATGTTTGCCATGTCCAAATTGAACAGCAAACATTTTATTTGCTCGATAAGAAACATAGCCAGAAGACATGGCGTAATCAAAACCTGTTTGCTTAAAATCTCTTGCAATCCCTTGCCCAGGAACTATCCACCCATATTCAGGGCCTAATCTTATTGATAAATCTAAGTAATTTGGGAAGATGGATTGATTTTCCACAAAAGAACTAAAGAACGAAATTTTCTTACCTAAATCCCCTTCAATTAAAAAGCCTCTTGTATTTGTAAACGTATTTTTACCTTCATTTACTTCCTTACCTTTTGATAAATTAATAACTGGTGAAGCAAGCACCTTGTAATCCTCCCCTTTTAATATAATGAAATGCTCTGAAAACAATTTTCTTAAATACCAATTTGAATAATCTGAAATGTTCTTTTCTTGAAGAACAGAATCAATATCAAAATTTAGATCTGATTTTATAATCGGCTTAAATGATGTATGATAATTTGAATTACCATTATAGATTAGGTGATTAAAATGAGAAGAATAATTATTTCCTAATAATAAATTTGCATGTTGCGCATGCGAATTTAAAGTAACTAGAAAAACTAAAATGAGAAAAGAAAAAAATCGCATTATTTTGATTTATCTTTTAGCATATAAAAGGGAATAAGTAATAAACTAAAACTAATTACCGCTAATATTGCAATGCTTGTATTGACATTTAATTCCAACAGGAGATAAGAAAAAACAATGAGTATAATTGCAAAAGCACATAATATTAAACTTGTGTGTAGATGTCCAATCCCTAGTTTTAATAAGGCATGATGAATATGCTCTCTCCCTGGATATAAAGGATGTTTACCTTTTATGACTCTTGCAATAAAAACTCGTAAAGAATCAAACAGTGGTATTGCTAAAATTACTATAGCCAATAATGGCCCTTTATTAGGCAAATGAAACGTTTCCGTAACTAACCCATGCTTAATGAGATTGATTGCTAATATCGAAAGTGTCATTCCAACTACTAATGAGCCTGTATCTCCCATAAATATTCTAGCAGGATGATAATTGTATTCTATAATCGCCATATCAGCCTGATTCATAAGTAAGGCGAGAAGACCAAATACAAAAGAAGCAATCACACCAATCCCTGCTGCTAATCCATCTACTCCATCAATTAAATTAAATCCATTAGTAATAACAATAACTACAAAAATAGTAAACAAAGTACTTATCCAATTTGGCATCTCATGAATACCGAGCACTCCATGCATATTATTTAATTGCAAATCTCCCAAATAAATAAGTATCAAAATAGATATAATTTGTCCTATTATCTTTCTTATAATAGAGAGTGATAATAAATCATCAATTATACCTACAAAAAAGACAATTAAAAAACTTACCAATATAAATTGAATATTCTCTATCTCAGCCCAAAAAAGCAAAGAAAAAAGAATCCCTGCAAAAATTGCAATTCCTCCAAAAACAGGAATACGTCCTTCATGTGAAGCCCGTTTTCCTGCAGAATCAAAAAGCCTGAGTTTTTTAGAAAAAAATATGACCTTAGGTATCGCTACATAAGTAATGAAAAAGGCAGTAAAAAATGAAAAAATTATATTTAAATCTGGTGTTGGCACTTTTCTGTTTTGCCTGTAAAATTAATCATTATTATTCAATTACTGATAATAATTCTTCACTCCATTTTGCAAGCGTATATTCGTTATCCACTTTTACGGTGATTAAACCCATCTCATTGCCAGCTGTAATATCAGAATCAGAATCTCCCACCAAATAAGAGTTCTTATTTTCTAAATTAGGAAAATCAATAATTGCCTGCTCTATCATGCCAGTATTTGGTTTTCTGCATTTGCAATTTGCAGCATCTAAATGTGGACAATAGTATATCTTTTCAATAGTACCTCCTGTAATCTTTAATTGTTGTAGCATATTTTGATGCAATGAATTTAAATCTTCAGTTGACATTATTCCCTTTGCAATACCTTGTTGATTAGTGACAATAAGAATCCGTTTAAATATTTTTGAAAGATTAGCTATAGCCAGTTCCGCTCCTGGCATAAATTCAAATTCCTCAAAATTTCGAACATACCTTCCATCAAGCTTCATATTTATCACCCCATCTCTATCCAGAAAAAGAGTATCTAATTTATGCATTTGGAAACATTTCTTCTTCAATTAATTGACAAATAATATGTCCAATTAAAATATGAGCTTCTTGTATTCTTGGAGTATCAACAGAAGGAACGCAAATCATAA
>LWDU01039553.1_pt1 | contig 65760 bp, 59 predicted proteins | sample 727161 | NCBI WGS metagenome assembly LWDU01 (sample SAMN04566230, study PRJNA314399) | hydrothermal vent metagenome | isolation source: deep sea hydrothermal plume seawater | place: Mexico: Gulf of California, Guaymas Basin | collected 2004-07-11 | reverse complement strand
AACACTCACCATTTGCGCCTGCCGCTTCAGCACCGTCAACACCCACAGATCCGCCTCGACCCAATAGGTGGAAACACCTTCCGCCTACCGGCACCGCGTTGATCTCAACAACCAGCATCGACGCCCCCCGCCCGTAGGAGTAACTACCCTCCACCACAACACCCTGCCGCAAGATCTCTGCTTCGATCCACGCGGCTAGCACATGCCGATCCAGCCCCAAGATCCGGGGGTTGGGCGAAGTGAGCAGGGTCAAATAGAGGGTGTCGATATCGCGGATAAATTCGGCGCCAGCACAACTCCGAGGCTCTCCGCGGCAATGCAACGGCAAACTCGTCGTCGGATCGGGCTGGGTTTGCCCGGCGGCAAGTTGGACTGAGAAAACTAGGGCGGCAAGCTACAACACGGCCCAACGCACAGATCAGTCCGTGTAGAAAAAACCGTAGAGGATCATCATCTCGTCTTCGCTCAAAAAGCCGAAGTTGAGTTCGCGGTCGGTCCAGTTGTCGTAGGTCGCCTCGACCTTAAAACCCTGCCCCGGCTCGACAACCAACGGCGGGTCTAGCTCGAGAATCGGCGGGTGCTCCCAGTCATAGGCGATATAGACCACTTCGCCGTCGCGGTCGCCGCCCATCAACTCGACGCGGAACTCCGTCATATGCTCGTGCGCGTGCGACACCAGCTGAATGATGTGCATTCGTTCGGGGAAGCGATACTGCTCAAAGAGCGTCGTCACCTTGCCAGCCGGCAGCGCGATATCGAAGTTGCTCAAACCGAAAATCTTGGCCTCGTGTTGCACCTCGTCCGGATCGGCGTAGTGCAGATTGATATAGGCCTCACCCACCGTGGGCTCGTCGGTGCGGTTGATATAGTGCGAGTTGAGGTCGAAGCGCATGCCCTTGGGCAATCGCATCGCCACGCCGAGCGGGAAATTAAAGTCGAAAAAAGGCCATTGGCTGCCGACGATGGGCTGGTGAAAAAGCATTGTGCGTACCGTGTCGAAAACATATACGCCCTGCTCGTCACGCAAGTCGCGGATCTCATTGGGCGCCGGCATCCGCTCGGCAGGCGTCTCGTCTTGGAAAGAATACAACAGGAAATGATGCGAGCCGGATTGCATCGAAATTTCGAAGCGCTCGACGAAGAGTTCCTCGTCGTTGTCGAGCGCTACCATCGAGAAAAGCTCGCGCTCGAAATTGGGCTGCACGTCAAAGGGACCCAAGTGAAACTGGATCCCGTTCTCCGGCTTGGGCAACGGCTTGAATTCCGGCCGTTGGTAGTGACTCTCGTCCGCCAACAACGCCGGATCCGCTACCGTACCGGTCTCCGGCGCCCCCGCTTCGATCCAGGCGCGCAAAAAAGCCAGCTCGCCATTGCTCAGCGGCTGCCCGCCCAAAGGCATCAGCGCCCCGTAATAGGCGTGGTCGCCGAAAAAGTGTTCTTGGTCCGGGGCGTTGACCTTTTCCCAGAGATAGCTTCTGAGCAACCCAGGCAACCCTTGGCCCTGATCGCTGACCCGCATCAACCCCTCGGCTTTTGCCGCCTCATTAGCCGGAGCCTGCCCGACGAGTTGGCTGTAGGCCACATCCGCAGTCAGCACTAGCGCCGACTGCTCGGCGAATGAGGTCCCCGTCGTATGGCAGCCGACGCAGCGTGCAGCAAAAATATCTTCCTGAATAATGCCCCAGGTAGACCGCGACTCGGTCTTGACAAGCACCGGGCGGTCTTCACCACAACTCACCAGCAACAACACCAACGCCAAAAGCAGAAAATCACGCGTCATTGGCAAGCCGCAGTAAATTCCGCTGATGTCGAAGTATACCCGACGACGTGCTCGAAGTTGCGCAACATCACCGTACGCAACCAACCGCCCTCGGGCAGACGCTCGTCAACGGTGTCGGGATATTCGGAAGAATGCGTGCAATCGCGCAGCATAATCGCCCGGTAGTTATGCTCCACCGCGCCATTTAAGGTCTGGTAGAGGCAAGAGCGCTGGCTAAAACCCACGGCGACGATATTCTTGATATCATAGCAGCGCAGATGATAATCGACATGCGTCTCATGGAATCCCGACCACTCGCGTTTGGGGAAGTCGGGCTCGTGCGGCAGCGGTGCAATCGAGGGCGAATAATTGGGTACGGCCGGCGTGCGCGCAGGCGGTGAGCGATCGGCCTCGCCCTCATTGCCCCAACGCGTACCGTGGATCTCGCGCTTGATGCTGCCGGGCTCGTCAGATAACGAGAAGTCGTTGTGGATATAAACCACCTGCATGCCAACAGCCCGTGCCGCCGCTAGCGCCGGGGCGATGCCCTCTTCGACATAGACATTGCCCTGGCCGCAATCGCTATCCACGACCATAAAAACCGTCCGCGCCAACTCGAGTTCCAATTCGGCGTAACAATGACCGTCTTCCCTCCGCACAACCTTATCATTGCCCGCCCCGCCCCACCAACGCACCGGCACTTTTAGATTCGCCATAATCGTTCAGACGCTATAAAATTGCATCTGCTCCTTCTTGTCGCCTGTTTCGCAGTCGGCATCGATCTCGGCCATGATACTCTCACATTCCTCAGTGCTCGCGGCGGTTCCCTCGGCACTCATAGTGGGATAGAGCTCGGCATGCGCTGTCCGAGGAAGTGACTGACCTTCTGGCGACCGTTCTTGCTGTCATGCATCGAAGCCTTCACCTTGGCCAGGCGTGAAAAGTTTTGCTCCATAACCCGGAAAAACTGATTATTGGTGATCTGTATATCACCCTTCTGCCAATGGCGGTCGATGCGCTTCCACAATTCCAAACGCAATTTGCTCGGCCGATGATTGATATAATTATGTGTTTGGCTCATAACAGGTCTTGACGTTTAACGAAGCTCCAACCCCACCGGACAATGGTCCGATCCGAGCACCTCAGGCAAATGATAGGCCGAAGCGATATCTGCGCAGGGTGTAGCGAAAAAATAATCGATCCGCCAACCGACATTGCGCCCGCGCGCACCGCCGATATTGGACCACCAGGTATAGTGATCTTCTTCCCCGGGATGCGCGGCACGAAAAGTATCGATATACCCCGCCGCCGCCAACTCATCCATCCAAGCCCGTTCGATCGGTAAAAAACCCGTGGTCTTGCGATTTTGCTTAGGGCGTTTGAGATCGATCTCGTGGTGGGCGGTGTTGAAATCGCCGCAGAGCAGCAAGCTTTCACCCGCCGCCCGTCGAGCTTCGCAATGTGCGAGAAAAGCGGCGCAATACTCCATCTTATAGGGCACGCGCGCATGATCGCGCTGGCCATTCGGAAAATAGGCATTAACCACTGTGAAGTCTTTAAAGCGCAGCGTTAACGTGCGCCCCTCTCGGTCGAACCGCTCTGCGCCCAACCCCGCGATTACTTCTTCTGGTTTGTGACGTGTGTAAATGCACACCCCGCTATAACCCTTCTTCTCGCCGCACACCCAAAAACCCTCATACCCCGGCGGCGCAATCTGTTCTGGCTCCAACTGCTCGGGCCAGGCGCGCGTCTCCTGTATGCAGAGCACATCGGGTTTTGCCGCGTCAAACCAGTCGAGAAAGCCTTTGCGCCAGACTGCGCGAATCCCGTTGACGTTCCAGGAAACGAGCTTCAAGCGCCGGCCTGGTCGAGCAAGCGACCCAGGTTTTCACCCAGGATCAACTGCTTGTGCTCATCGGGCACGAAGGTGCAATGCGTGCGAAAAGCTTCGAGCGCGTGTTGATAGGTCATATTAAAACGCACTACCGGATAGTCCGACCCCCAACACAGTCGCTCGGCGCCAAAGTTTTCGTAGAGCTTACGCACCACATAGTGCGTATCTGAATAGGGATAAGCCCACGACACATGCGAGGCGTAGTGAAAACCCGAGAGCTTGATATAAATATTAGGCACCTCGGCCGAGCGCAGAATTTCGTTGAGATTTTCGTGCGGTGCTTCTTCGCGCGCATTTGCCCCGGCCATATGGTGGCAGAGGAAGGTCACCGACGGAAAGCGCCGCGCCAACTCACGCAACGCCGGTTGCCATTGCGGCGAGATTGCCAAGCTGGCGATCAGCTTCTTTTTAGCCGTCACCTCGAAAAATTTCAGCCCCTCTTCTGAAGCAAACCACTCGGTATCGCTCTTTACATAATGCGTATAGCCTTTGAGCTGATACTTTTCCGCCGCCGCGCTCAAACGCTCGGCCGCACCCGGCGTATGGTATTCGTCCGACCACGAGCAATCGACATCGGCAAATTGCACCAGCCGATCCGGATAAGCCTTAATGCGGTCGGCAACATAGTCATTATTGTGCGGATTGTGTTCTATACGGGCGCAGACCAGCACGGCTTTGTCGACGCCATTGCGGTCCATCTCCCACAGCAGTTGCTCGACCTTGCTGCGGCTCTCGTGATCGGGCACCGGCGGTTCGTAAGGCCAATACTGCCAAGCATGGGTATGCGAGTCTATTATAGTCATGAACACAATATATATAAGAAGAGGTGATCCTCGACAAGTATTAGTGTGTATTTTTCCATGATTACGCTATGAACACCTAAGCTCTTATTGCTATACTATTGGCACACCCGAGCAAATATTTGCATATTCATATTTTGTTATTTTTAAATCACTTATGGAACAATTAAATTAATTTTCCACTCTATTGTCGATGATAAAAACTATTCGCTCTTTCTCTGCGAGTCGGCGATCTTGGGCCTGCCGCGCAAGCCCGGCGACGGCCGGATTCGCACCATCGAGGTCGAAGTGCCGGGCACGGGTTCACCGTAATTTTGCCTCGCCGTCGATACTAGCTTTATAAGAATTGTATATATGCATCCAATAGAAAACGACATGGCACCTAGCGCGACTACGGGCAGACCAGATAGCTAATTATTAAATACATAGCATTTTAGGTGGTTTTTTAGACTGCGCGATTTCTAACTATAAGACGATAAATGTCGCGATTTCCCGCGCCCCTTGCCTAAATGCGCTCACCTTGTTTTCTTGGAACCCATGCTCAAACATACTTTTTGCCATATCCCAGGTTTTGGCGCCGGAACCGAACGCTCGCTCTGGCAAGCCGGCTTGCACGGGTGGGACGATATCTTCAACCAGCCGAACTTACCGCTCAGCTCCAAAAAAGAAGCGACGCTGCACAGCCATATACGCGAGTCGATCGCGCAATTACAGGCGGGCAACGGCGATTATTTTTATGGCCTGCTGCCCTCTGACCAACAGTGGCGGCTCTTTCCCGCCTTCCGCGACCAGGTGGCCTACTTCGATATCGAAACCACCGGCCTCGGCGATCCGTCGGACTATATCACCACCATCGTACTCTACGACGGTCGCCAGGTGCGCTCGTATGTTTCGGGCCAGAACCTCGGCGACTTCGCCCGCGACATCGCCGACTACCGGCTGCTCGTCTCTTACAATGGCAAGACCTTCGACGCCCCCTTCGTGCGCCGCTGTCTCGGCGCGCCCCTCGACCAGCCGCATATCGACCTGCGCTACGTGCTCGGCAGCCTCGGCTATCGCGGCGGGCTCAAAGGCTGCGAGCAACAATTGGGCATTCCGCGGCAAGGTCTAGAAGACATCGACGGCTCCTTTGCCATATTGCTTTGGCACGATTATCAGCGCGGCAACGCAAAAGCCCTCGACACTTTGTTGGCCTACAACGCGCTCGACGTGATTAATCTCGAGATCCTGATGGTGCTGGCCTATAACGCCAAGCTTGCGAAAACTCCCCTCGGCCTAGAGCATCACTTGCCGCTGCCGACCTCGCCGTCACTGCCCTTTGCCGCCGACCAGGATACCATCCAACGGCTTCGGTCCCAGCACGGTTGGTCGTCTTACTGATAAAGCACAAAAAAGCGCGTAGCTACCGATTGGTTGCTACGCGCCACTAGTTAAAGCGGATCGAACGTTTACCACATTGAACGACGATGTTTCTGCTTGCCGCCGTAAAACGCATCGTCCTTAAGCTCCTCCAATTTTGCGCGCTGCTCTTTCTTCAGCAGCTTCTCCAACGCCTCACGGTGCTTCTTCTGCAACTTGCCCACCTCTTCGCGATGCGCCTTGCGCAGGTCTTTGAGTTCATGCTTCTGCTCGTCGGTCAAATTCAGTTTTGCGAACGCTCTCATCCCACCGTGTCCACGCATCCCACCGTGTCCACGCATCCCGCCGTGTCCACGCATGTTTCTGCCGCGGAAACCTTCGCCAAACTCCGCCCGCATCACCTGCATCTTCTCCATCTGCTCCGCGTTCAAAATCTTGCCCAGTGCCGTGCGGTGTTCTTCGTGCAAAGCTTCCATTGCCTCAGGGCCTTCGCTCCGAATCTCTTTGATCTCTTGCCGATGTTCTTTGTGCAAATCCTTGAGCTGTTCCTGCTGCTCTTGCGTCAGATCCAACCCCTGCATCATCCCCCGCATCCCATGCCCTGAACGCATCCGCTCTCCGCGATGCGCCACCGCCGCGCTAACCAACACGCCCAGTGCCAATACGACACCTGCCAATACAAACCATTTCTTTTTCATTTTCTCATCTCCTTGGGTTTCATTGTTAAGAGATGGCCATCTCTCTTACATACGCCACATTAGACAAACGATCGTTTCCATCCATTTCCATTTTTAAAAAAAAATCACTTCCCTCGCGTCGGTGTGCGCGGCCTCTCATCCCGACGCTCCATCAACTCGCCAAACCGCCGTTGCCGTCGTTCGACGCGACGAAACTGCTCTTCCGACAAAATCGGCCGCAGCTCCACCAACACCGCATCCATATGTGTCTTCAACGCCTCCCGATGCGCTATGTCGATATCCCGTAGCTTATCCTGATAGCGCATGAGAATTTCCCGCAGCGCTATCTGTTGCGCCTCGTCCTGCGGTTTAATCATCCGCTCCATCCTGCGGCTAAAATGCCGTGGATGCGGAATGTGCCGCATTCGATCACGCACGAACCAACCGAAGAGCAGCGCACCAAGCAACGCGCCAATCAATAGGGTACTACCGAGAATCAACCCACTTTTTGTTTTTGCTTGCATCGCCCGCCTCACATATCCATGACGTAGGCAGCTTCGGCCGTAGCCGGCACCGCGACAAAGACCGCTTCCAAAAACGAGGCCTCTTCTCCTACCAGTTCGCGTTCGTTCCAATTACTCAACGCCAGAAAGACCGCCAAGACCAACGCCAGCGACGCCAGCGGGCGGAAAAGCCACATCAGCGCGTCGGCCAAGCCCTCCTCGCCAGCCCCTTCGATCCGCCGCGTGACCCGGGCAGCGAAGAAAGGGCGAAACGATTCGGCACGATTCTCGTGTAACAGACCCTCGAGCATCTGCAAGGATGCCCACTCGGCGCGCAATACGGGATCATCCGCCAAGGCCCGTTCGAAGGCCTCCCGTTGCTCAACGGACATTTCGTCCGCCAAGGCCCGCATCATCTCAATTCGATCGCTTTCATTCATAATAGGTCCACCTCGTTTTTGAGGATGGTCGCCAGTTGTTTCATACCGCGCGAAAGCCGGGAGAGCACCGTGCCCTCCGCAATCTCTAACAGTGCGGCCGTCTCTTTAGTCGAATAACCGTCGAGCATGCGCAACACCACCACCGCCCTAAAATCAGGTTTGAGCCGGGCCAGCGCCGCGTGCACCGCCGCGCTGCGTGCCTCCTCCACCTGTTCGTCTCGACCGTCAACACTCGATTCAGGCGGGGCTTTTTCCTCGTCGTCCCGGCTCCAAAATCGCCAGCGTTGTTTTTGTCGACGCTTAATCGCGTTGAGAGAGAGGTTCATCGCGATACGCGTCAGATACGTACCCAGCGCTGCATCGCCACGAAACTTGGCCAGCGCTCTGTAAAAGCGCACAAAAGTCTCCTGACCCACATCATCGGCCTCATCGCCCAGTCCCAACATACCCACAACAGTCGCAGCGACCTGGGGCTCGTAGCGTTCGACTAGGACGCGAAACGCCGTCTCGTCTCCTGCGCGCGCCCGGTCGATAAGCGCTGTATCTGTCGACTCTCGTTCCGACATAACCATTAGACAATGTACACAACTTATTTATTCCATAAATAACAAAAAAACCTGTAGACGGGTATCTACAGGCCATTCTATCATCAATTGACGCGAAGCATTGATTTTAACGCGGCATTCACCATTAACAAATGATCACAAAGAATATCTCTCAACAGTCCACCAGCATCCAGGACCACCCCTTGCACCCATCCCCCACAATATCTATCCTTCTCCCATGCACAAAATCATCCCAATCATCCTGCTCCTCGCCCTACTCAGCTGCCGCGCCGACCGTCCTAAAGCCCTCGATTTAGACGGCTACCCCGTCGACCCTTTCACAAGCGACGCCCAGGCTACGGTCTTGCTCTTCGTACAGACCGATTGCCCGATCTCCAACCGCTACGCGCCGACCATCGCCGCGCTGCACGAACGCTTCGCGCCGCAAGGTGCCGAGTTCTGGCTGGTCTACCCAGATCCCAACGAAACTCCCGCCGTCATCCGCCATCACCGCGAAGAATACGGCCTGCCGGGCCAAGTTGCACGCGACACGCAACACGTGCTCGCCCGCCGCGTGGGGGCGAGCATCACCCCAGAAACCGTGGTCCTCGGCCCGCACGGCAATGTCCTGTACCGCGGCCGTATCGACGACCGCTACACCGCCCTCGACAAGGCGCGTCCGCAAGCCAGCAAACAAGATCTCGCCGACGCACTCACCGCTGCACTTGCCGGCCAAAGCCCGGACCCCAGCGTCACTCGAGCGATCGGCTGTTTTATCTCCGACTTGCAATGAAGAAAATTGCCGTCCGCCCGTTCCTAACCCTTATTGCCGTCTGCTTCGGCTGCAACGCGGACGAGCGCCGAGAGCAGACGACCTTCAATCGCGATATCGCCCCCATAGTTTTCGAGCACTGCGCCGCTTGTCACCGCCCAGAAGGCTCGGCGCCTTTCAACCTGCTCGACTATGCCGATGTTATCGCCCGCGCCGAGCAAATCGCCTTCGTCACGCAGTCCCGCTATATGCCACCGTGGAAACCCAAACGCGGCTACGGCCACTTCGTCGGCGAGCGCGGATTGACCGATGAACAAATCAAGACGATCCAACGCTGGATCGACGAAGGCGAGCAAGAAGGCGCGGCAGCCGACCTGCCGCCGCGACCGCAATGGGAAAGCGATTGGGAGCTCGGCCCACCCGACCTCGTCGCACCGATGCCCGTCGCCTATACCTTGAACGCGGACGGGCCGGATGTCTTCCGCAATTTCGTAATTCCACTGCCCGTCGACGAAACGCGCTATATCAAGGCGGTCGAATTCAAACCCGAAAACGCCCGCATCGTGCACCACGCCACCATGATGGTCGACCGATCCGGCGCGGCCAGGCGCAAAGACGAACTCGACGACGAACCGGGTTTCGAGGGTATGAGCTTCGGTGAAGCCCAGGACGCCGACGGGCACTTTCTCGGTTGGACCCAGGGCAAAACCCCCTATGCCGGCAGCGACAGCCTAGCCTGGCGTTTGGAGCCGGACACCGACTTACTACTGCAACTGCACATGCTGCCCACAGGCAAAGCCGAAGCCATCCAATCTCGCGTCGGGCTATTCTTCGCCGACGGCCCACCGAAACGGCGACCGGCCATGCTGCGCCTGGGACGCAAGGATATCGACATTCCGGCCGGCGCGAGCGATTACCGCATCCGCGACACCTACAAACTGCCCGTCGATGTCGAAGTGCTGACCATCTACCCACACGCCCACTACCTCGGCGCGGAGACCAAGGCCTACGCCGAACTGCCCGACGGCCGCGAACAAGGGTTGATCTGGATTGAGGATTGGGATTTCAACTGGCAGGACGATTACCGCTTCCAGGAACCCGTCTTTCTGCCCGCCGGCACTACGCTGGTCATGGAATACAGCTACGACAACTCCGCGAAAAACGCCCGCAACCCACACGACCCGCCACTGCGGGTGCGCTACGGGTTGCACTCGGCCGACGAGATGGGCGATCTGACCCTCCAGGTTCTACCTCGACGGGCCGCAGACCTGCCCCAGCTCAAACGGGACTTCTATCGCAAATGGATGTTACAGGAAATCGACGGCTATAAGATGTTGATCGCTGCCGACCCGGCCGACTGGGACACGCACCACACGCTGGCGATGTTCTATTTGGGGTCGAACCAGCCTGCGCTGGCGTTCACAGAATTCGAATTGGCGCTCGAACACAACCCCGATTATGTCGAGGCGCGGGTCAACTACGGCATCGCGCTGGCGCAGGACAAAAAATTGGAGCGCGCCGTCAACCACCTCAAAGAAGCCCTGCGGCGTCAACCCGGTTTTGTGCAAGCCCATTTCAATTTGGGCATTGCCTTGCACATGTTAGGGCGAAGCGAAGAAGCGCAACCACACCTCGATGAAGTCATCCGCCAACGGCCGGCGATGGCCGAGGGCATCGAACGGCGATTGCAGCAGTTGCGTCGCTGAGTGTCCTTCAGCTCTAGCCTATCGACGACGATACCCCCAGGATAAACTGCTGTCCAGCGGGATAATTGCGACCATTGAGCGAGATGCGCAGCGCGGCCTCTACCGCCGTGCGCTCATCTATGGCATAGAGCAAAACCGGCATCAGGAAGGCGATGCGCTTGATCTGCGAACGGTTGACGATCGAGCCGAACTCAATTGACGGATCGCTGCGCAGCAACTCGTATTTACCCATCAGCATCAGCTTGCGCGTGATATTGTAACCCAACTCGGCGTTGAGAAACCACTCGTCGCCCGGGTCGCGGTCGATCTCGTCGTTTTTTGTGCGCACCCGATAACCGACGTCTACATTGGCATAGAGCGGCAGCGGCCAAAAAGAGCGCCCCAACTGCGCGACGAAATCATAATCCCACTGTCCTTCGCCCACCGGGATCAGCCCGTCTTCGTTCTTAAATTCGCCGGTGGGCATTTTGACGCCAGTTTTAAGCGAAAAGAGAACGGGCTTGTCGACCAGGCGAAATTTGGCAAAAAGACGCATATCGCTCAGGCCCGCGTCCGCAACCGGGTCGCTGCGCGTCTCGTCGGCGAACGACTGGTCGAAATAGGGAATCTGCACCGCGACGTCAAAGCGGTCGCTCACCCCGTAAAAGCCTTCGGCGAACAACGCCTTAGATTCGTATTGGCCGTTGAAATTGTAATGGGCGCGCTGCCCCGTCGACACTACCTGGCCATCGATAAACTGTGGGCTGGCCACATACCACTCGTTGGTGGTCTGTTGGAAATAAGTCACCTTGCCCCACAATTTCTTCTGCGGCAGTGTCCAAGCCCCGGCACCCACCTCAACGACCAAGCACAACAACGCGCAACCCGCCAGCAAACTGCATTTCGCCATAACCGCACTCCTTCGCATTAAATTATCCGCTTTCTTAGATGAGCGCGGGCCCACACAGGTTTCGCCGTACCTGTGCTTGTCGCGATTGTATCGCCGCCGCATGGAGAGTATGTTATAAGACGGCCATACCCGCCGCCCATGATCACACCCGAAAGACCAACCCTATGGTTATACAGGCTAAAGACATCATGCATACCGACGTCGAATGCGTCCGCACTGGAATGTCGGTCGGTCAATTGGCGGAATTCCTCCAGGACCGAGGTATCCGCGGCACCCCGGTCCTAAACACCGCAGGCCAGTTGGTGGGCGTAGTATCGGTCTCCGACATCGTCTTCAGTAGCAACACCTTCGGCGAAAACGATGTTTTGCTCGAATCGGATTTCCAATCGACGGCCGAAAGCAACAAAGCACATGACTGGTCCAAATTCGACGCCGGCGACATCAATGATATACCGGTTGAAGAAATTATGTCCACCCTGCTCGTCAGCGCCGCGCCCGACGCGTCACTGGCCGAGTTGGCCGGCTTGATGCACGAGCGCCATATCCATCGGATCGTGATCGTCGAAGACGAAAAGCTCGCCGGTATCGTCACGACCTCGGATATTCTCAAGGCCGTCAAAGATGGCAAAGTCTCCTAAACGCCGTGCCGCTACTGCGTTCGACTAATTTAGCCTACTTTTAATCCTGTGCGCATACTAACCCTGGGACTCAACCACCATACCGCGCCGGTCGAGATCCGCGAAAGGCTGGCCTTCCCCGAAGACGATCAGCCTTCGGCTCTCGCCCGCCTGATCCACGACTACGGACTGAGCGAAGCGGCCATCCTCTCGACCTGCAACCGCTCCGAGCTCTATCTCGCCGCCGACGGCGACGGCGGTCTCGACCAGGCCCGTCGTTTTCTTTTTGAAACCCAGGGCATCGACGTGCAGACCCTCGAATCCCACTTCTACCAGCTCAGCGACTCGGAGGCCGCCATTCACCTCTTCCGCGTCGCCAGCGGCATCGATTCGCTGGTCATCGGCGAGTCGCAGATCCTTTCCCAGGTGCGCCAGTCACTGGAGACGGCGCAGCAGAACGGCTCGGCGCGCTTGCTGCTCAACGAGCTCTTCCAACGCTCGCTACGCGTTGGCAAACGCGCGCGCGCCGAAACCGACATCGGCCGTGGCCGTCTCTCGATCAGCACCGCCGCCGTCGAGTTGGCCAGCCAAGTCTTCGAAAATTTGGCGCGCTGCCGTGCGCTACTCGTCGGTGCCGGCGAAATGGGCGAACTCACGGCCCAATATCTAGTCGATGCGGGCGTCGAACGCCTGCTCGTCAGCAACCGCACACTCGCGCGCGCACAAGAGTTGGCCCGGCGCTTCGGCGGCGAGGCCGTCCCCTTCGAGACCTTGTCAGAGCATCTCGCCGGTTCCGATATCGTCATATCCTCAACCGCCGCCACCGACTATGTCATCGGCCCCAATGACCTGCGCCCCGCGATGCGCGAACGCCGCGGCCGTCCTCTTTTCCTTATTGATATCGCCGTGCCGCGCGATATCGACCCCGCCGTGCGCGATATCGACAATATCTTCCTATTCGACATCGACGACCTCGAACAAGTCATCGCCGCCAACCGCCAGGAGCGCGAGGGCGAGATCTGCCGAGTACAGGACATCATCGACGACGAACTCAAGCAGTTCCTGCATTGGTTCAACGCCCTAGGCACCGGCCCGTTGATCCGCGACTTGCGCCAGCGCGCCGCTGACCTACAGCAACAGGAACTCGCCCGTTGGACCGCCAAACTCGGCACGCTCTCCGCCGACAACCGGAAGCTGGTCGAGAGCGTCCTGCGCGGCTACGCCAACAAACTCCTGCACGAACCCCTGGTACAGATCCGCGAATTCGCCAACGACGATGACGGCTATCTGCGCCTCGACACCGTGCGTCAGCTCTTCAACCTCGACGACAAGCCCGGGGAGGAAGAATCTTGACCACCGCCTGCACCGTTACGCTCGGTATCGCCCTGGCGCTCTACCTCGCCGCCGCCCTGCTCTTCCAAGGGCAATTCCTGCTGCGCAAAAATGGCTGGGACGCACTCGGCCGCAAGAGTCTCGGCGTCGGGCTGGCCGTACACCTGATCGGCATGATTCTGCACTTGGGGCTCTCGCACCAGCCATTGCTCTCCAATATGCTGGTGGTTATCTCCTGGTTGGTGATCGTCCTGGTAATCACCAGCCTGCTCGGCGAGCGCTACGCCCGCGTGCGCCATCTCGGGCTATTGTCCGCGCCGTTGGCCTTTCTCGGCCTGCTCTATCCGCTGCTTATGCCCATCCGCTTCGAAAAGGCCGAATCGATTCTGGTTCAGTATCCTTTTCTTGGCGTGCACGTGGTACTGACCGCACTCGGCCATATCGGCTTCGCACTCTCCTTCTGCGCAGCGATCGCCTACCTGATCCAACACCAAGCACTAAAAAAAGGCCGACTCAACCGCTACCTGCCACCCCTCGATACCGCCGCTGAAGGCACCTTCCGATTCGCCGGCGGAGGTTTTTCGCTCTTTACATTAGGTCTGGGAATGGGCGTGATCTGGCTCTTCGGCGCGCCGGGCGAACACCTCGCCGGAGAGGACATCAAAATCTGGTTGGCTATGCCGACCTGGCTAGTCTTCGCAGTGTATCTCTATTTACGCGGAATTAGCCAACGGCACGGACGCCGTCTCAAATGGCTGGTGGTCGCAGGTTTCTTGCTCGGGCTGATCAACCTGGTCGGAGTACGCCACGACTTCGATGAAGAGGTGGGCTCGGCACAGCCTGTGGCAATAACGGATGAACTCGCCTAAAACCCCAATTCACAAGACAACAACGGCGTCTCCATCTCCCCAGCCGTTAACCCCCCGTGGTTACCGTAGAATTTGTTTTCGTAATTGCCACCGCCCCACCACCACACACACTCTCCAGCATAGGGTAAAATCACCAAATCTCCTGCCCGTGCGATAAACTTCTCCGACACCGGTCCCAGCCCGAAATACCCTTCCGCCACCATCTCCGCCACTTTCCTGACCTCGGCGCGACCGGCCAGCCGCTCAGTAAAAAAAGCCTGCGCCTCGTCGAGCAGCCCCTCTTCGATATAGAGGAACATATCGCGCGGCGATCCGGCCGGTACCAGCAATGCACCTCGTTTGTTACGGCGCAACAAACGCTCGCATCCGGCGAACTCCGCATGCTCGTCGAGATAGATCGTCGTCTTGGGGTCCGTAGCCGTCATACCGTGGTCGGCAGTCACCAGCATTAGCGTATCGTCGTGTTTACCTGCAACCTGTTGCAGAAACAAACGATCCATAGTGGTTAAAAAAGCGTCGATCTCGGCATCGCACTGCGGCGAATCCGGGCCAAAATCATGACCGGTCCCATCGATACCGTCAAAGTAAAGAAAGAAATAGGCCGGACCGCCAACCGCGTCGAGCGCGAGCCGCAAACTGGTTAGCGCCGCGGATAACGTGCGATAAAGATGCTGGTGTGCGCCGCGGAAGGTCCACTGCGAATAGGGGGACTTGAAATGCTCGGCGGGTTGGAAGATATGCGAGGCCACGCCGGCGGCGGCCAGTTGCTGGTAGATGGTCCCCGGCGGCAAAAGCTTCTCTGGTGGGACCTCTAACGAACCCCGCTCCCCCGAATCGCCCAACGCCCACAACAGGGGTTTGATGATCTCATCGACCTCGGGTTCGTAGTACTGCCATTCGAAAACTCCGCTTTGCGCCGGCGGCAGCCCCGTCTGGATGCAGGTCACGTGCGCGGCAGTCGTCGAGGGAAATTGCGCAGTGATCTGCCGTGCGCTACCGCATTCGTCGATGTGGCGCAGGAAGGGATAACGCTCGCGGCGCGATTCGAAAAAGCGCCAAGCGAAAGCGTCGATAAAAAACAACACGACCTTCTCGTAGCGCCCTTCGATCAAACCGGTTTGACCCTGCCCAGTCAACAGCCGGCGGATCGTCTGCGGCAGATCGGCGAAACAGCCCTCGCCATAACGCGGGCGCACAAAATCCGCAGGATTGGTCCGCACGTTATGCTTTGCTCGGGGCAGCGCCTAGGTATTTGCCGAGGCGCTGCTTTAGCTCGGCCACCCGGATCGGCTTGCGCTCATAGTCGATAACCTGTAATCCCCAAGCTCGCTGCACCGAGTCGAGGTCTGAGTAAGCTGTCACCAAAATCACGGGGATATTGTGCGTCTGCTCGTGCAGTTGCCGCAACACCTCTATCCCACCCAGTGGCCGGACCGAGACCTTTTCCATCACCTCAACGCCATTTTCCGCCTCAACGGCGACATACCCCAAACCTCGCACACCTTGCGTACCGATGCGCGCAGCATCTCCAAGTCGTCAACGACGAGGACCTGTTTGCCCGTCGACGCATCGCCCATCGCGTCTTTTATATTTCTCATTTTAGGCCAGTTCCTTGTTGTAGCGTACTTAAAAAAGCACGAAATACACTATTTGGAGATAAGAGTGAGAAAATTCTATACGTCAGTGCACCACATTGACCACGCCTGTGCGGCATTCGGTCTCATTGTCGGCGGCGACCTGCACCTGATAGAGATATAGCCCCGGCCCGACCAAAGCGCCATAGTCATCGCGCCCATCCCAGACTCGGGCAAAGCGCCCGCTCCGATCCTCACCGGCATATCCGCGGCGCACCAAGCGCCCGCCAAGGTCGTAGATCTCAAAGAACACAGGGGCCGGCTGCGTCAGTTTGAGCAGGCTATAGGCGACCTCGAACACGTCGTTTACTCCGTCGCCATTGGGCGTAAGCACCTGCCTCGCCGGCACCACATCGTTAAGTAAAGGCGCGTTCGGCGCAGAAAGGCGCACTGTCAGCCCCGAACTCGGCAGCTGCAGGTCCACATCCGCTTCCTGCGCATATTGGAATACCGTATCGGACTCGGCAGCTTCCGCCGTCGAACGCCGCTCCGCCGTGCGCACTTCAAAACGAGTGCCATCGACAAAGACCTTTGCGCGAAAAAATACCTGCAAAAAGCTACCATCGGCAATCACCCGCTTCCACAAATTCACCTCGAAACCGCGCCCAGATTCCACCCGCACGGTATGCAACACCAGTTCGTCGTCAACTTTGACGCTGTCGACACCGGCGACCTCGGCCAAGGTCAGCACTTCGACGAAGCGGTAACCAGTGTCCGAACGACCTTCGAGGCGGCGGGTCTGCATGCTCATCGCAAATTCTGTCTCGGTGCCCGCGTCAACGACATTCGGACTGATCTCGGCGCGCATCTGCCCCGAAGACGGTGGCGAGAAATATTCAAAAACCAGCTGTTCGAGCTTGACGCCGGGTTGCAGAAAACGCACCTGGAACTGCAAATAGCTGTTCGGGCTCGGCGAGCGCACCACGTTGCCGTCAACCGTCTCCCAACCACTCCAGTTGGGATTCGATTTGACCGGCCCCTGTGCGATGCCCGGAAAATCGTCGGCGTATTCCCATACCGCCCGGTTGACCTGTAACTCCTGCGGTCCTTGCGTGATAAAATAAATCAACGGATCCTCGTCAGGGCCGGTACGAGTCTGCAGCACGATCGGTAACTCTTCGATCGGCAAACCGCCCTCGTGGCGGACCCGCCCCCATACCGGCGTGCCGGTCCCAGCCAAAAGCGGCACAGAGCGATAGAAACCAGGCGGCGCGGTACCGTCGGTATAGAGTTCCAGTTCCGCCAATTCCCAAGGCGCGTCGCCTATGGGTTGGAAACGCACGTAGCGAGCCTGGCGTTCACCGCTCACCTGCAGCACCCCCGGCCATTCGACCACCGCACGAATATTGGGTCGGGTGATACCGAAAAATAGATAGCGCCGAAAGGAAACGTCGTTGGTGGTCAACAACCGCATCAGCGTCACCACCGGGCGCAGGCGGTCGCCCAAACCCAAATCGAAAGTCTGCGGAAAAGAGCCCACGTGTTCGGCGTCGAGCCGCGGCGAGAGTCGTGTGCGTTCGATACTATAGGCCCCGCCGAGATCGATATAGATCGACGTCTGACGATCTAGCCCAAAGTCATCCGGATTAAAGGCCGTCGACAGGTCGCCGTCGCCGATAAACTTCACCGCGGTGACTTCGTCGAGGAACACCGGCGTAAGTATCGCCTCGCCGAAGGGGTTGAAGCTTGGCTGTTGAGCCGAAAGCAGAATACTTCCGCCGCGCCCCGTGACATTCGCCATCAAGTTCTCCCTCGGCTCCACCCGCCAGGTCCAGACCGAGTCAGGCGACGAAATAACAAAGGCCAGCGAGTCCTGCACATCGATCCAGGAGAGCGCGTCGCGGCCCACCTTGAGTTCCAGTTGCGCCGCGGCCGGTGCGGTGCATAGCGCAAAAGCCAATAGGCAGAGGTGAATCCGCATCAGAAGGTGACCCTCGGAATGTTGCCCTTCGCTATTTCTTCGATCAACGCGAGACTATCCTCGCTGAGCGGGTTATTGCGCAGATCGACCGAGAGCAGCTTTTCTAGCGTCATAAGCACCGAAATATCCGCCACTTCGTTGCCGCGCAAACGCAGACGCCGCAACTCGGGCAGAGCCGCTAAGGGCAAGAGGTCTACCACGAAATTATTCTCGAAAAACAAGGACCCCAGCAAAGCCTTACCGGCGAGTGGGCCGATATCGACAACCAGGTTCGCATTGAAGTCCAGGTTTTCTAGATTGCGTAGACCCTGCAAGGGCGCGATATCCACGACCGAGTTTTGCGCGAACTCCAACCATTCCAACGCGCGCAAGCTCGACAGGGGCGAGAGATCGACGACCCGATTAAATGAGAGGTGCAACATCGTGAGTCGGCGCAAACTGCGCAGTGGCGAAAGGTCATCGATCCAGTTGCTTTCCAGATAGAGTTTCTCCAGCCGACCTAGGCCTCGCAACGGCGAGATATCCTGAATCACATTGGATTCGAGGCGCAATTCGATCAGGTTCGTCAGACCGGCCAGCGACGAGACATCCACTATATCGTTGTTGTTAAGATTGAGTTTCTGTAGACTCGTCAGGCTCGCCAAGGAGGTGATATTTTCAAGACTTGCCGTCGTCAGGTCCAATGTATGCAGCTTCTGCAGACTCGCTAGCGGCAAGAGGCTTTGCAACTCGCCTTCGCGGGTCGAGCCGTTGAAGCGCAGCACTTCCAGATTAACCAACTGCTCGATGCCGTCCAGCGATTTTACGGAGCTGTTCAGGCTCATGCTGGTGATCCCGCGCAGGTCCAAGACCGTCAAATTTTCGGTCCGCTTACGCGCCACCGAGCGCACTGAGCGTTCCAACTGCGCGTCCTGAAAAGTGATTGTCGGCTGGAAGAAGGTCACCAGCAATACCCGCTCGCGCAGCGTCTCCACCTGGTCCAAATCGAGCGGGTTGCCCGAAAGCTCGACGCTTTGCAAGCGCCTGAGTCGCAATAGCACCGCGATATCGCGAACTTGGTTATCGTCAAGGTTGAGCAGACTCAACAGCGTCAACCGCGCCAGTGGCTGCAAATCCGCGACCTTATTGCCGTCGAGGTTGAGCGAGTTCAACAACAATAAGTCCGCCAGCGGCGCGATATCCTCGACCGCGTTATTCGACAGATCGAGCACCTGCAGCCGCCGCAAACCCTCAAGCGGCGCGATATCCCCCACCGCGTTATCCCCCAATAACAGCATTTCCAAGCCGCGCAGTTGTTCGACCCCCTGCACATCCACAATATCATAACCGCCCGCGTCAAGCTTCTGTAACCCGGCCAACGCCGCCGCCGTCAATGCCCCCTCAGGCTGCGCCAACGCCTGCCGAACTGCCCGCTCAAAACCCGCATCGGCAAAAGTATCGTGGGCAAAGACCACTTCGTTATCTGTGCCGACCGACTGTAGCGGCGGGCGTTCGTCGCCGCAGCCCAAACACCACAGCAATAGCAAGCACAGCAAATATTTCATTGCTCGACCCCTGCGTAAACCGTGAGGAACCCCCGCGTCCGAGTGCGCGTTCCTTCGACTTCCTGATACCGCCGCGTAATGTCAAAGCCCAATACCGTCGTTAGTTTATAACCCTGGTAATCGGATATATTGGTCAACTGGGCGACCGTCGTCGTCTCCCAAAAGCTGTCCTCCCCACCCGGCGGCGGCGGGTCGCGCAATTGGCGAAAATCGTGGTATTCGATCCCGGCTTCGAGATAACTACTGAGCATCACGGGAAAGCGCGCAACAACCAACAGAATCTGGCTAAGTTCTTTGCGTTCGGGCTGATTGAGTAATACCGGCGCCTCGCGGCGGAACTCGCTCTTCCACGCCGGGCTCAAACTCAGCTTGCCCAACTGCAAGCGATACTCGGCCTTGTTAATCATGCCGAGAAAAGACCCCTCCTCGCGCTGGCCACGCAATTGTAATTCAATAAGATCGTCGCGCTGGTGGTAGAGCTGCCACTTGAGCATGTTGTTGAACTTGAACCCGGGCCAGCGGTCGAAGTCGAAACCCAGCCATGTCGTATTGAGCAACGTGTTCTGCGCCGGCAAGATATCTGGGGTCGGCACCAATTCGCCCTGCGAGTTGGGCCGTTGCGTCCACTGCACCAGATGGTCGAAGATATCGTCCTCAACGCTGCGCAGATCCTGGAAGACACGCGCCCGGCCCCAACCGGTAAAATAATGATCCCCCGCCACCATTAGATAATCGGCGTGCGCGCTGCGGCTGTCCGCACGCTGATCCATCCTCTGACGACCCGCCGCGACCCGCAGATCGGGGTGCAAAAAGACGCCGGCGTAAAGATTGTATCCCTTGCGATCGCGCTTGTAAGGATAGTCGGCCTCTTCGTCGTTTTCGAAACGGTCGATCCATCCATTGTGGTTCTGGTCGATGCCATAGAGGAACTCGGGCCGGTCGGTGTAATAGCGCAGAAAGGGCTCTTCGTAATCGGGCACTCGGTTGGGGCTTGAGTTGGTATCGTTTTGGTTGAAGTCGGAGATCAGGTCGTTGTTCTCGTCCCAGCCGGGGAAAATCGCGCGGTCCCTTGGCGAGCCTTGCCGAGCCCAGTCGGGGAAGCGGTCCTGGTCGTCGTTGTCGTCGACGAACTCGTAAAAACGCAACGGGCTGCCGTAGTCGACAATGCCGTTGCGGTCGACTACTTGGAAACCAGTCTGGTAGTTGGGATCAAAATCAAAAGCTTCCAGCAGCGTGAAATAGGGGTAGTCGGTCTTCGACACGTTCAGCATCCAGGCCTGCGACTCCTCGCTGGCCACATGGTGCTTTTCCAGGTTGGGGTTGGGATACTGTTTGTATTGCTGGTTAATGTCGACTTCGAGATAGGCGTTAAACCCTTCAAGATCGCTCACCTCCACCGTGAAACCAGCGATCTGGTTGGCGGTGGGCAAACCATAATCGAGCGCCAATACGCGCTGATTCGACGAATCCTTGACATTGCCCGGCGCCCTGGCCACCGGCACCGGCACGACCCGTTCCTGAAAATCGGTCTGCCGATCCGAGGCCATCTCAACTAGGTAGTCGTTGGCCACTACCAACTCAACTTGCACCCGCTCTATTTCGCTGGGGTCCGGCCCCGTATAGGAACGGTCCTGGAAATCATAGCGCAGATGGATCTCCTCGCGACCGTCCGCTGCCAAAAAACCGCGGCGCTGAAAACCGCCTTCAACCAGCGGCCGAAAACCGATCTCCGAGCCGCGTATACGCTTGCCTTCTAGGTCCCAGATTACAATATCCTGCGCGAAGAGTGCACCGCCGGCCTCGCCGTCTTCAGGGCTATCGTCCTTGATCACGACTTCGACGAAGCTGACATTGGTCAGATTCTGTATGCCGGTGAGATTGCCCTTGAGGATATTGCCATTAAAGAGCTCGGTTTGCGTTTGCGCGTGGTGGGCGTTGAGATAGGTGCCGCCGACCTTGACGAAGTCGCCAACCTGCACTTCTAAACGACTACCCACCAAACTCGTATTATTCGTCTTCTCCGAAGTTCCTGTCGAAGAGCCCGTCTCATCGACAAGGCCGTTGAGCCTGGACAACAATACCGTCAGCGCGTATTTATCGGCGAGAAAATCCCACTGGATGCCGTTGAAACGCGGCTTGGAAAAAGTCATCGGCGTCAGCGTCGTACGGATCTGACTGCCGATGGTGATCGCGTAATGATACTGGCCTTTGTGGTCGGAAGTGATGACCAATTGGTTAAACCACCCGGCAAAGCGCCCGTTCTGGGCCAGCGTCGAACCGAAGGGCTGCGGATTCTGTTGCCGCCAGTCGAAGATCAGCCAGCCGCGCGTCAGGTAGTTGCCGTATACATCATATATATAGCTGCCTTCGAGCGAGGTCGAGACATAGCGCTGGTAGAAGTTGCGCGCATAATTAGAGTACTCCCATTGTTTCCACTGGTATTCGGAGTAGAGCTCCTGCGGGATATACCACTTGCGCACCGCCGGGTCCAACGCGTCGAAGAGCACGCCGGGGCCACGCGGCTCAAAAGATACCTTGCCACCGCGTTTGACGGTACCTAACCGGGAGCCATAGTCCTGAGCAGCGAGGAGTCCGGGTTGCAGGAGCAGATATAGGTTTAGCAGTAATAGGGTCGTGAGGAATGAAATATTCCGGATTATCCAGCCTCTGCTCTGCTCAAGGCCATGTTGTTTTATTTCGCTCAAAGCATACCTAAATCTCAAATCACCTATTTAATAAGTCACAAAAAAATTACAAACCATTCTTCACCAGCTCTACCAGCTAGTACGCCACCGCCACCGTACCCGTATGCACCTCCTCAAACGCGTTCGCCTGCACCCGCAACACCCAAAAATAACTCCCCGGCAACACCATCTCGCCGCCCTCCAGCCGCCCATTCCACAACACCTCGACCGGCCCGATCCCCCGCTCCTCAGCCAATACCACGTGTACCAACCGGCCCGCCAGGTCGAAAAGCTCTAAACGCACCGGCGCCGACCGCGTCAGCTGTAATACGTTGAAGAACAGATCGAATGCGTCATTCACCCCATCGCCATTCGGCGTAAACACCGACGACTTGACCACAATCTCGCCGACCAGCTTGCCGATCTGCGGCTTGGGTATAGCTACCGATAAGTTCGACAACTCGGCAAAATCTCCGGGACCGAAGTCGGTCGCCTCACCCGGTTCTAAACGCTGCGGTACCGCACCCGAACCACTGTGATAGGCCCGTCCCGAAAATGTCGTGCCGAAGCGGAAAATCGGCAGATCAAAAGTCAATTCAAGCACCGCCTCGTCGTGCCGGACTAGGGGGAAACTGATACCGAAGCCGTCGTCATGAATAAAGTCGACCGAGAAATCGATCGGCTCCGCGTCGAGCACCACTTCCCGCACAGCCGAGATCGGCACGTTGGTGTCGATCTCAAGACGGTCGAAACCTCGAATCTCGCCCTCAGATCGCAGACGCACCGCGTAGCGGAAAGTCGCCGCATCCTCTGCCTTGGCCAGCCGCGGAAAAACCTCGGCGCGCAGCGAATCGGCGATCGGCGGCTGCAAATAATCGAAGCGCAACTCGTCTACTTGCCGCGCCTCGAAGAGCCCACCTTCAAATTCGAAGCGAAACTGTATATAGCGGCGTGGCGTCGGCGCCCGTACCAACTCGTCCGAGTGCACTACGAACCACGGGCTCCAATAAATCGTATCATCGCGTACGCCGCCACGCTCGCCCGGCAACAGCGCATCGGTATAGCGCTCGCGCGAGACTTCCACAATCTCGAAAAGCCCCTCACCGAGCGAAATCTTCTCCAAATAAACCAGCGGCGTCGGATCACTTCCGGTCCTGACCCTGACTTCCAATTGCGAAAAGTCCGGATGGCCGACGAGATCCTCGACCCAGTCGACAAAACCGATTGTGGCCCGGTCGCCGAGATCAATGGTATTAGATAAATACAGGCTCTCTTGCAGAAAACCAGTACCGTATACCTCGATCTCGTCGATCTCGAAGGGCACGTCGGCCAGCGACTTGATCTTGACGAAGCGCGCGTACTGGACCGGCACCTCCACATCGACCACCGGCTCCTCATTTTGTACATTGCGCTGGATCAATACATCGGGCTGACCGGATGCGAATTCGTTCAGCCACAGCTCGTAACCGCGCAAAAAATCGTTATGAAAAGGGGTCGAGGGCATTTCTACTACCGTATTGCGCGGATAGAATAGCACTCTTTGCACACCTACTGGTACCATGAAATCGAGAATGACCCAAATACCGCGCGTCGCGACCCGCGGCTCGAAAACCGTCGGCTTGCGCTCGAAGGCCACCTCGTGGTCGCCGTTGACCGTGCCCTCGAGTTGCAATTCGTGGCCGCGCCCAGCATTCGGCGCCTTGATCGAACCAAAATCGAGGACCCGCGCAGCGATATTCTCACCTTCGTCAAAACGCAGCGGCCCGATCCACCCCGGCCGACCAGCAAAGTCAATGGTTACCCCCGGCGTATTCGTCAGCTCGACCTGGCCCAATGTCGAGTTGAGCACGATCTCCGGTTTGCCGCCGTCACCGCCGGCTTGCCAGGAAGAGGTGCCCCGGTCGCCGAGCACATAGGTCTCGGCCGGTTGCGCATACAACCCCGTCGCCCACAGCAATATCGCGGCCCACAGCCTATATCTCATTGGCCTCATTGGCTCAATCCCGCGTAAAGCGTCATAAAAACCAAACTCGACTCCTGTGCAGGGCGCCCTTCGAAACGTCGCTGTTGGAACTGCACGCCGGTCGTCGTCACCAACTGATACCCCTGGTAGGCCGTGCGGTTGAGCAATTGCGCGACAGCCGTCCAATTAAAAAAATCGGCATCTACCTCTTCCCGCATCCCGTCTAAGAGCCAGAGCTTGCCCGCCTCGACGCCCACCTGCAGTTCGGTATTGAAAAGCTGACGGCCATAACGCGGATAATAGCTGACACCCACCGATTCGGCGAAGAGCGGTTGCGTCCACATTAAAAAGAAAATCTCTTCCACGCTGGTAGACGCCGGCAGGCGCGTGCTGAAAGGCCGTTCCTTGCGAAATTCGCTTTTGAAGCGCGGCTCCAATACGCCCAACCCCACCGGAATGCTCCACTCCGCTTTATTAATCACACCGAGAAAACCGCTCAATTTGCGCCCTTCCCGCAACGACACCTCATCCTCCGGATCCTGTTGTTCTACGATATCCCATTTGACCCGGTGCAATAACCGCACCTGCGCCCCCAACTGTTGGTCCAGATCAATATACAGCGCGTTTTTCCAGGCGTTCAGCCCCGGCAGAAAATCGACCCGATCGAGCATGCGGCCCGGCCCGCCGATGGGCTGGAACCACTGGCGTAGGTCGTCGGGAATATTGTCGCGGACCCGACCGCCAAAATTGAAAATCCTCAACCGGCTGCCGCCCTTAAAACGATGGCTCCAAGCCCCCAAACCATACCAGAACCGGGTCTCGCCGTCGCCGACCACCAATCGCATATTCTGGCGCCCTACGCTCAACTCGAGGTCGGGCAATACCTCGACCTTGAGATAGGCGTTATAACCGCGGTGATCGCGTTTGTAGGGATAGTCCGGCTCAAGGTCGTTTTCGAAACGGTCTATAATGTCATTGTGGTTCATATCGAGGCCGAAGAGGAACTCGGGCCGATCCGAGCGATAGCGCAGGAAGGGCTCTTCGTAATCGGGAAAGACATTCTGGTTCTGGTTATTGTCGTTGATAAAGTCGCCGTTTTCGTCCAAGCCCGGCCAGGCTACCTCGCGCTGACTCGAAAGGATGCTCGCCGATGACCCCGTCGCCGACTCGGTAATCCCGCCCCAGCGTACGAAAAATGGCCGTTCCCATTCGGTCAACCCGTTGAGGTCGTCGTCGTCATCGACAAATTCGTAGACCTGGGGTATCTGGCTCTTAAATTTGATCCGGCCCGTACGGTCGGTGAGCCAGTAGCGGGTGCTGTAGTCGTCCTCGATTGAAAAACCCTCGCCGAAGAACATCCAGGGACCGAAGCGATAGGAACCATTGAGATAACCGGCGTGCGCGTTTTCGGCGATCTCGTGGTGCACTGAAATATTGGGGTTGGGATAGCGCGAATAGCGACGATTAAGCACCAATTCGCCCATTAGCGAAAGCCCTTTCCAATCGCTCAAATTCCAATCAACGCCGTACAGTTCGCTGGCCGTCGGCAAACCATAATCAAGTCGTAGAACCTGCGTGTTGCTATTGTCCTGCACATTGCCCGCGGCCCGCGCGACCGGCAAAAAAACAACCTCGGCATTACGCCGTTGGCCGTCGGTCTGCAAATCCGTCGCTATTTCAACCCTGTAATCATTGGCCAGCGACAGCTCGACCTGCACGCTCTGCAAATCTTCCGTCTGCACATCCTCAAAGTCGAGGCTGCCTAGATCAAATTCCAATAGGATACTTTCTTCGTCACGGGCAAATAGCCGCCCGCCTTGCAATACCCCACCCTCGCGCAAGGGCAAAAAGTCGATGTCGCGCCCCCGCAATTGGCGGCCACTGGTATCCGTCATCACGATATCGAAACCCGCCAGCGCCGCCCCCACCCCACCACGGCCCGGCGAATCGTCCCTGATCCGGACCCACAACTTGTCCAATGGCTGGTTCTCCAACGAAGTCAAAATGCCGCGCAGCGGGTTACCTTCGCCGAACTCGACTTGGGTTAGCACATTGTGCGCGTTGACATAGGTCAGCCCGAAGCTTGCTCCCGGCCCCGCCTGAAATTCGAGGTGGCTACCCATGACCGTTGTCGAATTGGTTTGCGCCTCGGCGTCGGGGTTACTCGGTCGCGACAAGAGCAGACTGGCCTGATACTGCTCGGCCGCGTAATCCAGGCGCACGCCATTGAAGCGCGGCTTATTGAAGGTCAGCGGGGTAAAACGGGTGAAGATCTCGTCGCCGATCATCAGCCGGTACGAGGCCCCGCCGCGCTGGTCCGAAGCGATGACCAGACGGTTAAAAAAATCGCGGTAGGCCGGACGCTGATTCGCCATCAGGTCCATCGAAGAAAGACCACCGCCGCGCTTGTCGATAAAGCTGCCCCTGGAGCCGACCTGCTCCTGGCTCCAGTTGTAAACCAACCAGCCCCGGCCCAAAGACTTGCCAAAGTTGTCAAAGCTCTCGTCGCCTTCGAGGATCAGACTGATATAACGCCGATAGGAGTCGCGGGCGAAATTGCTGCCGCGCGCGTACCAGGGCGACATATAGGTCTCAGGCTGATAGCGCGGCTCGTACCATTTGTGTATCGCCGGCGAGACATAGGACATCTCGAAGCTCTCGGTATGCGCACCGCGCTGCGCGACGCCCCAGTGCAACGGATCAGATACTTGCGCGCCGACCAGAGCCACCCACAACAGGCATAAACTTATGATCGTCGTATGGCGCATCAATAGACCACGTGCACCAGTCTGGAAGCGTAGACTCCAGCCACATCACTATCGGCAGCGAAACCAACGCGCGCCATGTAAATGCCCGGCGGCACAATCTCGCCGACCTCGTCGCGCCCGTCCCATGCGACTCGACGCTCGCCACTAGGGTGCGCGGCATCGATCGACAAATCGCGCAACTGCCGCCCCGCCAGATCGTAAATTTCCACCCGCAGTTGCTTCTCGCCTTCAAGGTGAAAAATCGACAAGGTTATGTCCGTAATATCATTGACGCCATCGCCATTGGGTGTAAACGCGCGCGGCACCACCTGCACATTTTCCAATAGCCGCGTCCGCTCCAGGTCCGACACTACTACCAGCGACTGACTCGATACCAGGGCGCTGGCATCACCATCGCTGACCACCTGCACTCGTCCCGGCCTGCTCGCCCGTTCCAACTCGGCGGTAAAGGTCGTGCTCTGTAAAAATACCTTGGTGCGGAATTTGATCTCGTAGATCGGATTGCCACGCAGCACCGGTGCGGGAAAAAACAGTTCGACCTCGCCCTCCGCCCCCGGTTCCAATAGTAATTCGCCCGGCCACAAATCCTGGCCAGAGCCGATGCGCAACGCCGTATCCCCACCCGATCGCACCGAGAGCAACTCAATCGGCGCCGCCGAAGAAGAGCGCAGGCGCAAACGGTCGAAGCCCGGATTGCCCGCCGCGAATTCGGGCTGCAAATAAAGCGTAAAGTCCTGCTCAACCCCCGGTTCGATCTGCCATACCGGCCAAATCTCGCCGACCACCTTGTCGACCAAAGGCGGCTCGAAACGCAAGCGTAGATCGCGGATCTTGGCCGCCCTGAGCGGCTCGCGCGACAAAAGCCGCACCTGTACTTGCACAAAGGCGCGTGGACTCGGCGATTTGAAGGCGAGGCCCGAGGCCTCGTAGACCTCACTCCAACTGCTCCAATGCGGGCCAGCAACTTTTTCGATCACGACAGCCGGACGCCTATTTTCTGGGAGCAGGTCCCACAGGCTCTTGGCGATCTCACGACCGGTCACCGCAAAATAATGCGGTATCTCGATAATCTCTTCGCCGCTGCGGGTGCGAACCTCGACCTGGGTGCCTGGCGGCTCTTCCCCCTCCCACTCCACCACGGAAAACAACCGCGGTCTATCCAGCGGGATAAAGGGCGAGGTCATTTCCACCTCGGAGACAAAACCCTCGCCATAGGCCTGGATCTCGCTGATAAAACCGTCGACCGATTCGTTGGGATTAAATTCGAGGTGGCGCATTTCGATAAAGCGCACTTCCTGCAGCGGAAAGGTCTCTTCGAGATGCTGGTGGCCGCTGAGGTTGCGTTTTTCGTCGAAACTGTTCCAGATCCGTTCCCCATTAGGACTCAACGCCCCATTCGAAACCCGCAACTGATAAGCCAGCGGCGGCATCTCATTGGCCGGCGCGAGCAGTTTGATGCGGTCGAGCCAGTATTTGGCGCCCAAGTCGATCTTCAGTTGCCGCTCGTCGGTCACCGGATCGTAGATCGGCACGTCAAAGCTCGAAGAATAGAGTCCGTCGGAAAAAATCTTGCGGAAGAGAAATTCAAAACCGCCTTCGTCGGCTCCGCGTTCGACCTCGCTCTGGGTCAGCTTCACCACATTCTGGCCAAGAGCAAAAACCTCGACCTCGGCCAAGCGGGGACGCTCGTGACGATAATAGCGCACCGGTCCGTGCTCGTCCTCCGGCAAGTCGAAATAATCACGCTCGGAAATAAGGATCTCGCGCCCGCCCACCGTCACACGAAAATAATCGACGGCGCCCCGGTCGTCTTCGGCCAAGATCTCATAGGTCTCGGCATTCACTTCCTGCGCTCTGGGCCCGTCGGTATCGAGCACGTCGAGCCGCAAAAACTGAATAATCTCGCCTTCGATGCCGTCGGTGACCTGGCGGTTGGGTTTGATGTCGAAAATATATTCGCGTTGGTTTTTATTGGGTTTGGTCTCCAAACCAATGCGAAAGAAGCGCCGGCGCTGATCGCGCCCCTGCCCGAAACGCAGCCCATCCGAGGCCATCAAACGAAACTTCAAAAAGGGATCGCCCTGTCCCTCATCGACAAAGCGCAGCACTACTCTGCGGGCGATTACCGCCCGCCCCAAATCAATCTCCAGAAACCACTGGTCCACCGGCGAGCTACGCAAAGGCTCCCAATAGGTGCTGGGATTGCGATCCAAAATAGCCGCCGCCTGGTCCCGGCTGGTGCCTACCTCACTAATACCGCCCTGCAGAGTGTCTTGCGACACGAAGGGGTTTACGTAGATAAAGTCGACCGCGTTTTGCGCCACCTCGATATCGCTGCGCAGAAAACGCGGTTCGACGGTGCCGTCTTCGCGTACGATCTGCACCCCGGTGGGCGCATCCCAGGCCTGCCAGTGCACCGGTTCGTTGATGCGCACTTGGTTAAAAAGTAGGCGGTAGCCTTCGCTTTCCTGGGCGAAAAGCGGATGGGCCAGAAAGAACAGTAGAATAGGTAGCATTATGCGCACTGGACTAGCAAGATTTTTACCGAGAAATGGGGGTATGCAATTGAGTTAGTGTACGCACTGTGAGTTACGAAATTTCCAGCTAAAAGTGACCCATGACACGAGCGCGAATCTCGTGCTAACCCGTCACAAGATATCACCGGAAGGTAGCGGCTGCTTGATAAAGACGTATCAATTAGGTAGACCGCTATAAAAACGACGATTGCTAGCATAGGGACAAGGGTGGATGGTGCCGATTCACATTGAATAGTTTACAATACATGCTGCCGCAAAGCGCATAATAAGATATCGGACATCCGTCATCTGGTCGTTTCTTCCCGCAAGATATCGAGATAGCGCTCACCATAACCCTCGTATTCTAGTCCCTCGCTATACGCTCCGTCGCGACCATCGAGGCTCGTTGGCGCCGCCTCGACCACCGGTTCGATCTGGGTGTCCTCGTGCCACTCGTTCCACGAAGTAACCAGCAGCATATGTCCGGTAGCCGGTTCCGTGTAGGACGCCGCCTGCTGCAACATAGCGCGAAAGAGGCTGCCGGGTTCACTCGTCTTGGTCAGCTTGCGAGACACCGCCGGGTGCCCATCGCGCACACCTTTGTCGTTGAAACCCGGTGTGGCGGCGGGAACAAACGCCGCACCCGCTGCATTCGCCAACTTCTGCCATTTGCTCTGCGCCGCATAATAAGCATCAACTTTCTGCTGCCCGGCGTAGCCCTGCGCGCCCATACTACCATATACATCGTAATTCGTCACGCCGTCGAGCAGTCCGAGGGCGGACGAATTTGTCGGTTGTCCGAATACCTGGTCGCCGACGATATAAATGTCGTGGCCCGCATCCGTTGCCGCATTGCGCATTCGCGCTACCACCTCGTCGAGCACACCATTGCGCGACAGCACGCGCGTTAGATAGACAAATAACACGGGGCGACCGTCGATGCGCAGATAGTTTGCATGATCGAAATAATTGGCCGCCATATGGGCGATATCCGCGGAGACATTGGACATATCCTCGAACTCGGGAATACGCCCGGAGGTCTCGTAGAATAACGCCACTTGCATATCCCCCAGTTCCTCATGCGGCAAAATGCGCTGCAATAACGTAGTATCCTCGCGGCGCCCCGGCCCCCACCAACTAGCGACCCACAGCGACACATTGGCGGCGCGACTCCACTGCAAATGCTGGGCGATGACCTCTGGGGCGCGGTCGTCATACTCGCCAAGGCTGGGTGGCTGCGGCGGTTGCAAATGCTCGCGCATATAGCGACCACCATGAAAATCACCTGCATACCACGGGTAATAATAAACGCCGACCGTATAGGCCGAGTCCAAAACTGGGTCTTCGGAATCGATCATCTCCTGCCCTTTTGTAGAATTTGTCGTCCCTTGCCCTGTGCAGGCACTCGCCAAGGCAAGAAAAAAGCTACAGGCGCAAACGAGCAACAAGGCCCGTTGAGATGGGTCAGATATGCTATACTGAGACGTTTTTGCAAGCTTTGCCGAGTTGTTCAATTTAGTCCTTTTAGTCCTTTATGGCGCTGTAGTAGCACTCTTTTTTTATGTTGAGACCAGTCTGGCCCAAAATGCAACACCTCATTTACCCTCTCAATAAAACTCGCTTTCAAATGCCGCCAATGCGGCGCGGACCCCGATCCATGGCTATCACAGAGGTGTCAAAACTGCGTTTGATAAGATCGGCGCGGATATTGGCAAAGGCCGGATTCTCCCACTGATTGTCAAATTCGTCGGGATCCTCCTGCAAGTCGTAGAGTTCGCCGTAGTCGCGACCGTGGTAGACGACGAGTTTGTAGCGCCGATCGCGGTACATCGTGGCGAGCGTGCCATCGCGGGCCTTTAGTGCATCGTAATACTCACAGCGCACGAAGTCCCGGTGATGCTCCGGCGAAACCTCCCCGGTCAGTATCGGTGCCAGTGATTTTCCGGTCATATTCTCGGGGATCTCCTGCCCACACAACTGCAACAGCGTCGGCGCCTTGTCGCTCAACTCCACCAACGCATCCGAGCGCTGTCCCGCCTCAATATGACCGGGCCAGGAGAAAATTAGCGGCACTCGCACAAGCCCTTCGTAGAAACGACAGCCCTTCTGTAGCAAACCGTGATCACCCAGCGTCTCGCCGTGGTCAGAGGTAAAGACGACGATTGTATTGTCGCGTTGCCCGCTCTCTTCCAAAGCCTGTAGGATTCGCCCCAACTGGTCGTCGACCAGTTTGATCATCGCATAGTAGACCGATTTTAGCAGGCGGGCGTCACTCGGTTTCCAGGGCGCGTCTTTCTCCGCGGAGTAATAGTCATTCTTCCAGGTCAACTCCTCCGGGTAGCACCCCTTTGATTGAAAGTCGGCAAAGGACAGCCGCTCCTGTTCGGCAAGGTCAGACTCGCGAAATAATGGTCCTGGCATGTCGGCCGGGTCAAACAGATCGCGGTACTCGCGCGGTGCATTGAACGGCGGGTGCGGATCGTAGATATTGACACTGGCCAGCCATGGGGTATCGCGCTTTTGTGCCATAAATTCGATGGTCTTGTCGGCACACCACGTCGTCTGGTGATACTCGGTGGGCACACCGTCCGGGTCGGGCACTAGGTCGCCGAGGATCTTGCCCTTTTCACGCACCCAGTCAGCATAACCATGGCCCACGGGCCAGTCGTCGCGCGGCGCGTGGCTATACTCCCAATAGCGGTAGCCGTCGGCGGCGCGTGGCTCGATGCCCTGCGAAGCGCTGGCCAGATGCAACTTGCCGATCAAACCGCAGTCGTAACCCGCATCGGCGAATGTGCGCGTCACCAGCTTTGGTCGCTGCGGAAAGTATTCGAGACCATTGCCGTTAACATGCACCGCGCTGGCATACATACCGGTGAGGAAACTGGCGCGGCTCGGCGTGCAAATCGGGCTCTGACAATAGGCGTGGGTGAAGGTCGTACCCGAGGCGACCAAGCTATCGATATTGGGTGTCGACACATGTTCGTTTCCCAGAGCGGCGATCGTATCGTAGCGCTGCTGGTCGGTGCAAATCCAGAGAATATTTGGCGTCATATATAGGGCCTCGTTATCATCGATGAAATAAATTGCGTGGGGTCCAATAGGGAAGGAATGTTCTCCGTTCGACCTATGGATAAACCTTCAATGCCTCGTCGTTGAAGTCAATGATCTCATCTTGCAAACCGTCGACCACCTTGTTGCACCAATCCGCATCGCTGAGCAACGGGCGACCGATGGCGACTAGGTCGAATTCGCCGCGGTCAAAACGCCGCATCAATTCTTGTTTGCTTTGCGGTCCGTCGCCAAAGAACTCACCGGTCACCAGCCCCACATTGCCCACGGTGATCGTCGGCAGATCGGCGATCTTTTTGCTCCAGCCGGCTAGATTGAGATCGGAACCATCAAACTCGGGCAGCCAGAAGCGCCGCGTGCTGGCGTGAAGAAAGTCGATGCCGGCGTCTTTTAAGGCGAGCAGCGTCTTTTCCAGTTCTTGTGGTGTCGCGAACTGCTTGGCCTCGAAGTCGCGCACGGTCCACTGAGAAAAGCGAATGCCCAGCGGGTAAACAGGGCCGACTTGGCGGCGAATTTCGCGCACGAGATCGCAGACGAACGCGAGTTGCCCGGCGCGCAAGAAACTGTCGATCAAATAGCCGTGCGCGCCGTGCAGTTCGATGCCATCAAAGCCGATTTTCTGCGCGGATACCGCACCGGCAACAAAGGCATTGAATAGCTCCTGCAGGGCTTTACCCTCAGCTTGTACGACAACCTCCCGACCTTCTTCGACCACCGACCGGGCCGCGATCCCGGGTCGGTTTATCGGGCCTTGGTGCCATAGCTGCACAAAAGTCTTGCTACCGGTTGGCTCAATTTTGGCGAGCACGGCCTGCCAGGCTGCTGCGGTATCTTCGGCAATGCGGGGGATCTGGTCCGAGTTGGCCGCCAAGCGGTGTTCGACCACCGTGCCCTCCGTTATAAGTAGGCCAACACCTCCGGCGGCCCGGCGGTGATAGTATTCCGCGACAATGCTCGTCGGCACGCCGCCAGGCGATTGTTTACGCGTCATCGGTGCCATGACAAAGCGATTGCGCAAGTCTAGGTCTTTGATTTTGTAGGGTTGAGATAGGGCTGTTATCATATGGTCTTTTTTATCATTCGGTTCCGACACTCCATAACAAAGCATATTTGATCAATCAAAATGCGCATACCTACGTGGCTAATGCGCACATGATCTGCGCGCTATTTTTCTTAGTATGTCGTTTGCGGTTGCGGCCAGCGATACTGCGGCACCCAAGGCAACTCATAGCCAAGACGGTGGGCCGCGCGTTGCCACCAACGCGGATCGGCCAGTGCCGCGCGGGCAATAAATACGCCATCGGCCTGTCCTGTGCGCAGAATATGCTCGGCCTGCAAGGCATCTGTTATCGCTCCAACAGTTCCCACGGGGATATCCGCCTCCGCTCTTATACGGGCGGCAAAGGAAGTCTGATACCCAGGGCCAGACGAAATATTAGGATTGGGCACATTGCCGCCAGCTGAGACGTCGATAAGATCCACACCGCGCTCTTTGGCCAGTTTGGCAAAGTGTACGGAGCGCTGCAAATCGCCTGCGATATCGTCCCAGTCAGTAGCTGAGATGCGCACGACGAGCGGCATGGCATCGGGTATTTTGGCGCGAATAGCGTCGATGATCGCCAGCGGCAGTTTTAAACGCTTATCGTCCGTGCCCCCCCATTCGTCGTTGCGCTGATTGACCAATGGACTGCGAAACGAGTCGACAAGATAACCGTGCGCGCCATGCAGCTCTATCAAATCAAACCCAGCAGCGACGGCGCGCGCTGCGGCCTCTGCAAAGTCTTCGATGACAGCGTGAATTTGTTCGACGGTCATCGCGAGAGGCGCTGAATAGTGCCCGAAGGCCACATCTGTAGGGGCCAAAGTTTGCCAACCACCCTCCGATGTTGGTACCGTGCCGTCCGGTCCCGTAGTCGGTGGATAAGTGGCGCCCTTGCGGCCGGCGTGGCCAATTTGAACGCCGATTTTGGCATCGTGGCTATGCTCGTGCACAAAGTGTGTGATCCGTTGCCATGCTTCTACTTGCGCATCGTTCCACAATCCAGTATCCCGAGGCGAAATGCGCCCCTCCGGGTTCACCGCTGTCGATTCGGCTATAATGAGCGCCGCGCCGCCCGTGGCGAAAGACCCCAAATGGACTAAATGCCAATCATTTGGAACACCGGGCGCATGCACCGGATCGCAAGAGTACTGGCACATGGGCGAAACCCAGCCGCGATGAGGCAGGTTTACCGAGCGCAAAGCCAATGGCTCGAAAAGCGTTGAAGTATTCATTTAAAATATCCCTTAGAAAAAAGTAAGATTTACCTTTGCAGATGGCATCTGCCATCTGATGTGCATCAACCTTACCCTCGAACGGGGCTACATCGAGCAAATGGTGGAACTGCACAAGCGTGCACAAAAAACGCAGTATCGCTTAATAGCAAGCGTTTTTACAGCCTGTTCTTGCGCAGATATATGTGTTGCTGATAAAAAAGGATCGCTGCGCAGATCTAAAACTAGCGATATCGCATCAAGGAGGAACAGCGAACAAAGGGGCTGATCGGTGCGAGCTTTCGACCTAATAACAATGCGTTATAGTGAATAATAATAATGCCATTTTGCAGAATTTTGTCAAATAACAAAGCAAGTCAGGATCACGCACATTTTCACACGCAGTCGCATCAGGCAACGGTCCCTTCTCTGCCGCCGCGACTACGGTCTGCAGCTATAAAACTGGCGAATCCCACCAACGTGCTAGGAATGTCCTCAGCACAAATCGAAAAGCGAATCGCCGCTTCAATCGCCGTCGGATATAAGAGATGATAGGTATTATAGATAAGGATGCGTCTTCCCTACCGCCTCGATCAGCGCCTCCGTATCACCGAAGCCGCTGATCCCCCAGCACCTCGTCTTGCCCACTTGCATCGCCCGCAGCAAATTGCCCTAATGCAATAACATCATCGGCCGCTGCAGCGTGCTGTAGTCGGTAGCCAACTCGTATATATAGGTACCCGCACTAGCCGGTTGATTCTCATGGTCCGTGCCGTCCCAGATTACCTCTCGCGCACCCGCCGCCTGCGACGCATCGACCAAGGTCTTGATATGCTGCCCTAAACTATTATATACCTTGAGCCGCACGTTCGTCGGTGCCGCCAGCGCATAACCGATCGTCGTCGAAGGGTTAAAGGGATTGGGGTAGTTTTGCTGTAGATTGAAACGGTCGGGCTGGTCTTGGGATGCTCTAATACTCGTAGCCGCAAGTTGTATGGTAATCGTCTTGGATCCAGGCGTTAAAACAAAGCTCGCAGTAAAAGTCTCACCGCCACTGCGCACCCTGGCCTCGTAGTCGCCGTAGAACCCCCGATCGCTGAATTGCCCGCTGGCATCGGTCTGCCCCTTTGCGCTCGTCCACCATTCCCGGAAAACCAGGTCCTTGTAAATCTGCGCATGCGGCCTCGGCGTCCAATCAGCCGTATATAGCGCGGCGGCCGGCCGCCAATGCGCTTTCTCCCAAAAACCCCAGAATTGCAGACCAGTGACGGCGGGATGGCTGAAGATCGCCGTCATAAAATCGCGCGTATAATCGTTGAGTAACTCCTGGTCGGCGCTATTGATATCAAATTCGGTGATCTTGATATCGAGACCGAAACGTGCAAAGCGATCGAGCACGCTGAGCACCTTAGACGGAGCCGTCACGCTCTCACCAAAATGGCCCTGCATGCCGATCCCCGTAATCGGTGCGCCCTGGTCCAGCAAATACTGAATCGTCTTTTCATAGTGGTTTTGGTGCGCAATATCCTGGCCGCCATTGCTGAGGATGCTAAAGTCATTGATAAAAAGCGGTGCCGTCGGTAAGTTGCGGCGCGCCGCGGCAAACCAATCGACCATCACCTCCTCGCCGCTCAGATCCATCACATCGTGGTTATGATAGGGCTCATTGATTACATCCCACTCCTGTACCAGATCGCGCATCTGTTGGGTTATTTCATCGATATGCGCGATAATCAGCGGTGGGATAAGTGTCGCCGCATCAGAATTCCCCTCTAAATCCTTGAGACTTTGTGGCAAATTGGACCAACCGGGCCAGACGAGCACATGGCCGCGCCGGTGTAAACCATGGGCCTTGAGCCATTCGAAACCGGACAGCGCCTTTTCGCGACTGAAGTTGCTGCCCCAATCACCGTCCCAGGGCGGCCACTTCAGCGCGTTCTCGTTAGAAGCGGCGTTGAAGAGCTCTTTGACCTTCTCGCGATATACCACATCTTCGGCCGCAGCGCTGCTAAGGCGCCGAATCTGTAACGCAGAGCCAAAGAGAAAGGCGTGGCGCCGCATCTCGACTTCGACTTCTGCGTTGGCCAAGGGCTGCCCGTTCGGGCCGAGTATGGCTAAAGTGAAATCGCCTTGGCGGTGTTGCCGAATACGATCCGCAGCCGCACTGCGCCATGTCGCGTCAGGCTCGCGACCGGCATAGGTCGGTTTTACTGCCGGCAAGTCGTCGACCTGCAATTGCGTCCCGTAATGCAGCACCGCAAAACCGGCAAGCTCAATGGTCTGGCGTCGGCTGCCAACGCCAAAGTTGATCGCGGCCTGCCCGGTGGCGTAGTCGTCGATAAATTCAAAGGGGAAAAAGAACTCGCGCCATTCGGCCCCAACACTAACCCCGCGATGCAGCGACTTGTCCCAATCCGGTGCGCCCTTCTGCGCGTACACCGTAAAAAAAACCTCGCCGGTCTCATCGCTCGATTCGGTTCCGCGGGCCCAGAAATGGATCAGCGCGACATCGCCCCTCGCCACGGGTGCAATCGTGGTGTTGCCGATTTCGACGCTCCAGGTATCCCCGGCCTCATGCAGGATCTCGACGCGCAGCGCCCGGTTGAAATCCGCGTGTTCGACATCGACGATCTGGCTGCGAGCCTCGCTGCCAGAAATTGGCCTGCGGGCGGTCGTAAGAAAATCATCCGGCGTCAACGGCGTACCCCCGGCGGGGATTTGTGCTTGTGCGGTATGCAAAGTACACAAAATGAAAACGGCAGGGGCTATATATTTTATCACAGTGATATTACTTGATCGATAGAGAAAATGGCAGATGCTCCGGCGCGCACGGATTATCCGCTGGCTGATCCGCCATCGCAAAGCGCAATATACAACCACCCGCCAAGACTTGGTGCGCGATATCGGCCGCAGGATGCGCGGCACCATCGACCTCTACCTCTTGCACATAAATATTTTCCGCGTCATTACTCGGTGCTTCGATAATCAGCTCTTTGCCATTCGGCAGATGCACCGTGGCTTTTTTGAACAACGGGCTACCTAATACATAGGACGGATGCCCCGGACAGAATGGATAAAAACCCAATGCCGAAAAAATATACCACGAGGCCATTTCACCATTGTCCTCGTCGCCGCTGAAACCCTGGGGCGAATAGAGTTCGTTGAGCACGCGTCGCACGCAATATTGCGTGCGATGGGCCGCCCCGGCAAACGCGTATAAATAGAGCACGTGGTGTACTGGCTGGTTTGAATGCGCGTACTGGCCGAAGTCAACGGCGGCCATTTCGGTCATTTCGTGTATCTCGAAATTATAGGAGCCCACTTCAAAACGCGGCGGCAACGCCAGCATCTTATCCAGCTTGTCGATCGTCGCCTGTGGCCCGCCCAATAGCTCGATCAAACCAGCCGCGTCGTGCGGCACCGCCCAGGTACATTGCCAGGCCGAACCTTCGATATAGGCGCCACCCCAGCGAAATTCATCGAAGGGTGTCTCCCAGGACCCGTCGCGCAGACGCCCCTGCATAAAACCCGTCGCCTTATTAAACGTGTTGCGATAATAAAAGGCGCGTTCGCTATATTGCCAATAATCATCCTCGCGACCGAGCGCCTTGGCCACCTGTGCGACACAGAAATCATTATACGCGAAATCTTGCGTGCGCGAAGCCGCGTGCTCAACCTCGTCGTGCGGCACCCAACCCAGATTGGCAAAGGCCGCGATGCCGCGGCGGCCGTAGTTCCCGGCCTCGTCGCCTATTTCATTGGCATTTTTCAGCATTGCCGCGTACGCCGTCTCCAGATCAAAACCCGTAACGCCACGCACACAGGCATCGGCCACCACCGCGTCCAAATGCGTGCCGATCATGCAGGCGCGATAACCGGGGCTAGTCCATTTGGGAAACCAGCCGCCTTCGCGATAAGCCTGTACCCAGCCTTCGACAACCTCAGCCAAGCGATCTGGATCGAGCAACGCCAACAAAGGATAGACCGTGCGATGGGTATCCCAGAAACCATTGTCGGCGTAGAGCACACCAGGGTGCAACTCGCCGTCGTAAGGACTATAGTGGTAAGACTCGCCCGATTCGTCGTATTCGTACCAGACGCGGGGAAAAAGATGCGCTCGATACAAACACGAATAGAAGGTTTCGAGCTGCACTTGGCTGGCTCCTTCAATCTCGATGCGCTTGAGAACCGCGTTCCAGACATCCTCCGACTCGCCGAGCACCTCGTCAAAAATGCGGTCGCCGACCTCGCGCTGCAGATTGCGTTGCGCCTGCTCGACACTGATAAAGGAGGTCGCGATGCGTACGGTAATCGGTCCACTATGTTGCGCAAATGCGCCGCGTTTCGCCTTCCCACACTTCACCGCCCTTGAAGAATCCGCCGTCTTTGACGGGTGAATCCGCCTCTATATAAAAGTACAGCGCATAGTTATCGGGTACCCCACCGCTATTGGCTCTGGTGAAACCGCTCAGCGTCCCTTGCGCCTCGTCAAATACGAACTCGCACTGACCGTCAAAGAGATCGATGATCAAGCGCGCCGGCTCGCCCTCGGGAAAATTCAAACGCATCAGGGCACAACGCTCCGTCGGCGTGATTTCCACGCTCGTGCGATAGCGTCCCAAAAAGGTGCGAAAATAATGCGGGCCCAACGTCGTATCCTCAGCGCGAAAGACGGACGAACGTTGTGCCCCTTGCAAGAAACGACGACCGCTTTGCGGACAGAGCAGGAAATGCCCGTAATCGCCGATCCACGGACTCGGCTGGTGCGTGGCACGGATGCCCTGTAATTGGCGCGCGGTGGGTTGATAAAAACGCGGGCTGTCTTCGGTCTGCGGCGCCCAGTGCGTCATCGCGAAGGGGCGCGCGACCAGCGGCAGAGTGTTTCCTTGTGAAAAGGTATGCACAGAATTGCTACCCTGAGCGGGGTTCACATAGTCGAGCAGATTGCGCAGTTTTTGTTTTTTCGACATATAAATAATCCAATAAAAAGCGGCGGCCATCAGACCTTCGGCTCGCCGACATAGGCTAAAGAACTTCTAAAAATACACCTTCTTATTCCATTCTACCAGCTCGTCGTTTCTCTGGATAAAACTACGGCTTAAACATCCGACAAACCCGCTAGCCACCCTTGTTGCTTGCTCCACCCATCCCCCCGTTGCATCACCAACTAAATAAATGGCGCCTTAGCCTCAACATAATATTGTCGGCACTCCCGGTACTCCTCGGCCTTCGACAGATCGTCCCACAGCTGCTTGCCACGCAAATATTTCTCTTGCGCCGGGCTGGTCCCCATCTTAAAGGTCCCCGGCTCAAGCCACACGAATTGCAAGCCAATATCGCGTAGGCGCAGCGAATCTTCTTCTCGCGCATTTTTTTCGCCGTTGGCGCAACCGCACCAGGTACAAAACAGTATCAGATAGCCCATTGTCCGATAGCTCATCTTTGCCCTTTATCCCGTTCGCGACAAGAGCCCTTGTATCGTCGTCGTTCCAGCTTATCTTTTGTCAGCTATAAACCATTTGAGAATTAAGCTAACCCAATAGAAGCCGCCATGACACCCGATCAGATGCTGACACCCGAAGAAGCCCGGTCCATCGTACTTGAACACATCCAGATCCTCGGCCCCGAACGCGTCTCGCTGCTCGATGCCGATGGTCGCGTGCTAGCCGGCGATATCCTCGCCCAACGCGACAACCCGCCCTACGACAACTCGGCGATGGACGGCTACGCGGTGCGTCACCAGGACGTGGCCCAGGCCAGCGCCGACGCACCCGTAGCCCTGGCAGTCGTCGAAGACATCCCCGCCGGCACCGTACCGCAAAAGCAAGTCGGCCCGGGGCAAAGCAGCCGCATTATGACCGGTGCCCCGGTACCCGCCGGCGCCGATACCATCGTGCCCGTCGAAGACACCCGCGGCGAGGGCGAAAGTATAGAGGTCCTTGAAGTCGAGGAGCCCGGTGAACACATCCGCCACGCCGGCGAGGATATGCGCGCTGGCCAGCCGATCCTCACCACCGGCACCGAATGCGGCCCCGGCGAACTGGCCGTGCTCGCCGCCGTGCAGCAGAGCTTCGTCTCGGTCTACCGCCGGCCCCGCATCGCCATTCTCTCCACCGGCGATGAACTCGTCGAAATCGAAGAGACGCCCGGCGAGGGCCAGATCGTCAACAGCAACACCACAGCCCTGGCCGCCTTTTGCCACGCGCACGGCGCCGAACCTATCATGTTGCCCATCGCCCGAGATGACGAGGCCGTGATCCGCGCCACCATTATATCCGCGCTCAAAGCCGATTTCGCTGTCTCGTCGGGCGGCGTCTCGGTCGGCAAATACGACTTCGTCAAAAAGGTCCTCGACGACCTCGGCGCGGAAACCATCTTCTGGCGGGTGGCGATGAAACCGGGCAAACCGCTGGTTTTCTGCACCGTCGACGGCATTCCTTATTTTGGCCTGCCGGGCAACCCAGTCTCCAGCATGATATCCTTCCTACAATTCGTGCGCCCGGCCATCCGCAAAGCTTCCGGTTATCGCGAAGCCGACTGGCCCCTACCCGAGGCCCGCGCGCAGATCGAACACCCCGTAGACAATGACGGCGGCCGCCGCCAGTATATGCGCGCCACCCTCAATTATCGCGACGGCCTGCTATTCGCCCGCACCGCCAAGAGCCAGGGCTCGCACATGATCAGTTCGATGATCGGCGCCAATGGTTTCGTCGTACTCGAACCCAAGCAACAGGCCGCCGCCGGCGACACCGTCACCGTGCAAATCGTCGGCCCCATCTTCTAAACGGGGAAAATAATTGAACCGCCCACCCGCCGAATCCAAACTCGTCCCGGTCGCGCAACTACGCTCCTTCGCCGCCGCTTGCCTCAAAGCCGCCGGCCTGCGCTCCGAGCACGCCGATCAGCTAGCCGAGCTCTTATCTAATTCCGACCTGCGCGGCGTGCGCTCGCACGGCACCCGCGCCATCGCCGGCTATTGCACCCGCCTCCGCGACGGCGGCAATAACCCCAACCCAGAGCTGCAAATCCTGCAAGATACACCCACTACCGTGCTCGTCGACGGCGACGGCGGGCTGGGCTACGCACCGATGATGCAGGCCACCGAAATGGCCATCGCTAAGGCCAAGGAGCACAAAGTGGCCCTTGGCGCTGCCTGCCACCACGGTCACTACGGCTCGGCCGGTCACTATGTGCGCCGCGCGATGGAAGAAGGTTGCACCGCCTTCTCGGTCCAGGGCGCACACTCCACCAGATTCGGCGAAGGCGGCGGCAACAAAGGCCAGCAATCCGCCTATTGGGGCAACCCCCCGATCTCCTTCGGTTTTCCCGCCGAAGAAGAACCGCCGCTGATCCTCGACGCGGCGACCTGTATCATGGCCGACTACCACCGCGGCCCCGAATACGACGCGCTACAAGAGCTCATCCCACCCGCCTTCTTCAAATCGATGGGCTATACCGGTTCGGCCCTGGCTCTGGGTGGCGCCTTTGTCGGCCAAAACAGCGACCGGGCCCGTGCAATCGCCGAACAGTGGCCACGCGCCAACAATGGCGGTCTAATTATCGTAATGGACATCGGCGCCTTCGCCCCACCCGAGGCCTTCCGCGAAGGCATCGACAACCTGGTGCGCGGCGTCCGCGAAACGATGGAACCCGTAAAAGGCTACCAAGAGGCCACACTGCCCGGCACAATCGAAGACCGCAATTCAAAAGAATACACACAAACTGGCGTCCCGATGGCCCGCGAAGATCTCGAGAGACTCACCGCCTGCGGCCATGAGTTCGGTATTACAGCGGAGTGGGAACAATGATCGACCCCGTGCAACGCTTAGTCTTCCGCGGCCAAATCCATCCGGGTCGCGAGGAAACCTTACAGGCCGCCCTGCCCAACTTGCAAACCATCCTGGCCCAACGCGTCGCAGCCGACGATATCCTCACGCTGAGCCTTTTCATGTGGCACCAGCATATTTTCCTCTACTACGAGTGCCCCGGCGACCCTATCGCGCCAATTGACCTGGTCGGCGATATCGATTCCACCCTGGCCCTATCCACCTCGCGCGTTTGGGCACCAATGATGGATATCTTCCACTTCAACCGCCCACAAAGTCTCGAACACTGGCGCCGCGACACGCCCCCTGAGGCCTGCACTGCGCGCGTGGTCTACCTGCGGCCCGAAATGGTCAGCAGCTACATCTTTTTACACTATCAAATGCAAGAAGAAACACCGGGTGCCGGCGATAAATACGGCCAGATTTCGCTACACGAGAACCTGCTATTCTTTTATATGGAGCAACCGGCGACGAATGAAGCCGCCCAGCACGAGGGCCAACTCAAGACTACGCATACGCCGCCGAACTGGCACGAGGTGATGTTTCCACATTTTCAGCCTTGGGATGATTTAGAGGAAAAAGGGGCATGGAAGTTGGCGGAAGGAAGTCAGTTGTGGCGGCCGATTGAGTTGCTTTGTAGCGTTTGAAAACGGTAATGCGGGCAGCAGACGGACCGTTGCGGGAGATTCCCCTTCGCTCATTCTCGCCTCACTTCCTGTGAGGCTCCGAGGGCTATCCTCAGATTTCACTTCCTGTGAAATCTGGGACAGCAAGCCGCTCAGGGGGAATCCCCCGCAACGGTCCTCGGTCGTTTGAGTAATAATCGGTAAATTACCCTACGACATTCGAGAAAAGAAAAATTGAAACCCCAACTAATTTGGTTAATCCATAATTTTGCAGAAAAGAGAAGGACTCAGTTAGGTAATATTTATAAGCGATAGATTACCTTGAATGTTCTTACCCTCCGCCGGAGCGGAGGCTCGGGGGTCTACCGTAGGGCAAAGCCTCCCAAAGGCCATCGGTTGAATTTTATCGCCCCGCTCCCGCTGCCCGTTAAGGTGGCTCTGCCACACCACCTAAGCGACCCTCCGCAAGCCTATAGGGCCGCCTTAGCTTTGCCCGAAGGCAGAGCCCTGAGCCGCAGCGTGAGACGCACTCCGATATATGCACACAAAGGAAAAACACACACCTTAACCACCTCACAACAAAGGAGCTCACCATGAGCCTATTCTCACTCGCAGGAAAAGTAGCCCTCGTCACCGGCGCCGGTCGCGGCATAGGCCGCGGCGTCGCCGAAGGCATGGGCGCCGCAGGAGCTACCGTCGTCTGTTCCGCCCGCACCCGCAGCCAACTCGACGAAGCCGTCACCGCCATCGAAGCCGCCGGCGGCAAAGCCATAGCGCTCGAAATGGATATGTCAGACCTCGCGGCGATGGACGCCGGCATTGCCTCTATCACCGAGCAATGCGGACCGATCGACATCCTCTTCAACAACGCCGGCATGAACATCCGCCAGCCCATCGTCGAAGTCACCGAAGAAAATTACGACCAGATCATGTCGGTCAACCTCAAAGGGCTTTATTTTCTTAGCCAAAAAGTCGGCCAACAGATGATCGACCGCGGCGAGGGCGGCAAGATCATCAATATCGGCTCGTTGACTACCGGCTACGCCCTAGCCAAGGTTTCGGTCTACACCGCCACCAAGGGCGCCGTCGGCCAGCTCACCAAAGGCCAAGCCGTCGAATTCGGCCCGCACAATATCCAGGTCAACGCTATTTGCCCCGGATTCATCCTCACTTCGTTAACCGAAAAAATGTGGGCCGACGCGAATATGCGCACCTGGGGCGAACAGCGCGTAGCGCTCAATCGCCTGGGCACGCCTGAGGATCTGGTCGGCACCGCCGTCTACCTCGCCGCGTCCGCCTCCGACTACGTCAGCGGGCAATGCATTTATGTCGACGGCGGTTTTATGGCCGGCGACGATTGGCCCTTGCCGCCGGTGGCTGCCAGCAAATAACCACCCGAGCTATCTCGTTAACAAGACAAAGGTCCGGTCAATATTGGCCGGACCTTTGTTGTTGTCGGTAGCACGAGCCGACCTAGGTCACCAGCAGGATTTTGCCCTTTATGTAAGGAGTTCCACCATCAAGAAAGTCACCCTCATCAAACAACGCCGGCTGCTGGACGCCTTTTTTAAAGTCGACGAAGCCGTGCTGCGCCACGAACGCTTCGACGGCTCGTTGAGCCCCGAGTTAAACCGCCTCTGCTTGGAACGGGGGGACGGCGTCACCGCGCTGCTCTACCAACCGCAAAGCGACAGTCTGGTGCTGGTGCGCCAGTTCCGCTACCCGGCCTGGGTGCGGCAGGGGCCAGGCTGGATACTCGAAACCGTCGCCGGCATGCTCGACAAGGCCGAAGCCCCGCAAGAGACGATGCGCCGCGAGATTCTCGAAGAAACAGGATACCAAGTCTGCAACCTGCAACACGTCTCCACTTTTTATCTTACCCCGGGCGGCTCTTCCGAGCGCATATTTCTCTACTATGGCGAAGTTGCAGTGGACGAGCGCCGCGAATCAGGCGGCGGGTTAGCAGACGAGAACGAGGATATCGAGGTCATCGAAATCGCCGTCGATGACGCCTTTGCCGCCGTCGACCAGGGCGAAATTGTCGACGCCAAGACCCTAATCGCCCTGATGTGGTTCAGAAACCGTCGGCTGCAGACTTGAAAGCCGGGCGGCTTTGCAATATTATTCATAACGCCAAAGAACATATCCCCACCTATTAGCCAGGAGTTATCGGCATGTCCGAAGTATACGAGCCCAGCGCCTCCTTCCGCGATCGGGCCCACGTCAAGAGCATGGAGGACTACCAGGGAGAATACGATCGTTCGATCGCCGAGCCCGAAGCCTTTTGGGCTGATAAAGCGACGGAGTTTCACTGGTTTAAAAAATGGGACAACGTCTGCTCCTACAATTACGACATGGACCAGGGCCCCATCTCGATCAAGTGGTTTGAGGGCGGGACGACAAATATCGTCTACAACTGTCTCGACCGGCACCTCGAGACCAAGGCCGAGCAGACCGCCATTATCTGGGAGGGCAACGAGCCGGGCGAAGACGCCACCTTCACCTACCGCGAAGTGCACACCGAGGTCTGCAAATTCGCCAATGTGCTCAAATCGCGCGGTGTCAAAAAGGGCGATCGCGTCTCGATTTATATGCCGATGATACCCGAATTGGCCTTCGCAATGATGGCCTGCGCGCGCATCGGCGCGGTGCATTCGATCGTCTTCGGCGGTTTTTCCTCCGAAGCACTCGCCGACCGCATCGTCGATTCGACCTGCAAGACGCTAATCACTTGCAACGGCACCCACCGCGGCGAAAAGCCGGTGCCGATGAAACCGATAGCCGACCAGGCGATGGCTTCCGCCGACGCGCAGATGGACGCCAATGTCGAGACCTGTATCGTCGTCGAACGTGTTAAGGACAACCCCGAGTTCGCCTTTGACATGAAAGAGGGCCGCGACTTCTGGTGGCACGACCTAGTCGCCGGTGCTGACGCCGACTGCCCCTGCGAGCAGATGGACGCCGAGGACCCGCTCTTTATCCTTTACACTTCCGGCTCCACCGGTAAACCAAAGGGCGTGCAGCACACCGTCGGCGGTTATATGGTCTATACTGCGATCACGCACAAATACGTTTTCGACTACCAAGACGGCGACATCTACTTTTGCGCCGCCGACATCGGTTGGGTCACCGGCCACTCCTATATCGTCTACGGCCCGATGAGCAATGGCGCGACGACCATCATGCTCGAAGCGATCCCCACCTACCCCAACCCCGACCGCTACTGGCAGACCATCGAAAAATGGAACGTCACACAATTCTACACCGCTCCCACCGCCATCCGCGCCATCGCCGCGGCCGGCGAGCAATGGCCACAGAAATACGAGATGCCCTCGCTGCGCCTCTTGGGCACCGTCGGCGAACCGATCAACCCCGAGGCCTGGCGCTGGTACAATAACAATGTCGGCAAAGGGCGCTGCCCCATCGTCGACACCTGGTGGCAGACCGAGACCGGCGGCATCCTCATTAGCCCACTGCCCGGCGCCACCGCGACCAAACCCGGCTCAGCGACCTTCCCTTTTTACGGCATCGAGCCGATTATTCTCGACCCCGAAAAGGGCACCGTAATCGAGGGCAACGACGTCTCTGGTGTTTTGGCCATCCGCACCTCCTGGCCGGGGCAGATGCGCACCATCTACGGCGACCACGAGCGCTTCGAGACGACCTACTTCCAGCAGTACAAGGGTTATTATTTCACCGGTGACGGCTGTCGCCGCGACGAAGACGGCTACTACTGGATCACCGGCCGCGTCGACGACGTGATCAATATCTCCGGCCACCGCATGGGCACCGCCGAAGTCGAAAGTGCCCTGGTACTGCACGCCAAGGTCGCCGAGGCCGCGGTCGTCGGTTTCCCGCACGAGATCAAGGGCCAGGGCATCTACGCCTATGTAACCCTCAACACGGGCGAAGAATACACCGACGAGCTCAAGGCCGAATTGAAAAAACAGGTGCGCACCGTCATCGGCCCCATCGCCACACCCGACGTCATCCACTGGGCGCCGGGTCTGCCTAAAACGCGTTCAGGCAAGATCATGCGCCGCATCCTGCGCAAAATCGCCACCGACGAGACCGATACCATCGGCGACACTTCGACATTGGCCGATCCGGCCGTCGTCGACCAGCTAATCGCCAATAAATAGCATCGCCTTACCAAGTAGTTGGGCCGGCGGGAAGCATTCTATCCCGCCGACCCTTTTTCTTTTGGAGACCTATGAACATTCGCTTTGACTCCACATTGACCCGCGATCTCGCACACGCCACCAGCCGCGAATGGCTCGAAAGCAATGGCCTCGGCGGCTGGTCCTCCTCGACAATCAGCGGCGCCCATACCCGGCGCTACCACGGCCTGTTGGTCGTCGCCACACATCCGCCGGTCGGCCGAGTCGTGCTGCTCTCGCACCTCGACGAAACACTGGTTTTCGACCATAATCGCCTCGAATTGGGCTGCGGTATCTTCCCCGGCGCCGTGCACCCGCAAGGACACCAATCGCTGCATTCCTTCGCGCTCAGCCCCGTGCCGACCTGGACCTACGCCAACAGCGATTTCACCTTGCACAAACGCCTGGCGATGCTCGACGGCGAGCACACCGTCGTCGTCTGCTACGAACTCGAACGCGCCCCCGGCCCGATGTACCTCGAACTGCGCCCCTTCTTTGCCGGTCGCGACTACCACTACCTGATGCAAGCCAACGACGGCGTCGCACAAACCGCCGACTTCGCCGCCGAGACGCTATCCTACCGCCCCTATCCCGACCAGCCCACTGCCCATATCAACGCCGCCGCTGCAAACTGGCAAGCCGCACCCGACTGGCACTACAATTTCCAGTACCCGCGCGAAGAAGAACGTGGGCTCGACACCAGCGAGGACCTCTTCGCCCCGGGCCATTTGAGCATCCGACTCGAACCCGGCAGCACCTTGGGGGTCGCTATCTCTATCGCACCTTGCGACCGCGACCCCGTTGCACTGCTCGAAGCCGAGAATCTCCCGGCCTGCCGCAATCGCCGCCGATCCACTGCTGAGCCAATTGGCCATCGCCGCCGATCAGTTCCTCGTCCGCCGCGACGGCAACCTGCACACCATCCTCGCCGGCTACCACTGGTTCACCGACTGGGGCCGCGACACCATGATCGCCCTGCCCGGCATCTGCCTGGCCACCGGGCGCTACGCCGAAGCCAAGAATATCTTCCGCGCCTTCGCCGCCCATATCAGCGAAGGCATGATCCCCAACCGCTTTCCCGACGTCGGCGAAGAGCCCGAATACAATACCGTCGACGCGACATTGTGGTTTTTCACCGCGCTCTACAAATACCTGCAACAGACCCGCGATTACGCCTTTGCCCGCGAACTGTGGCCGGCTTTGCAAGATATTGTCGCCTGGNNNCCTGCTCAGCGCCGGCGAAGAGGGCGTGCAACTGACCTGGATGGACGCCAAAGTCGGCGACTGGGTCGTGACACCGCGTATCGGCAAACCCGTCGAGATCAACGCGCTCTGGTATAACGCGTTGAAAATAATGGGCCATTTGGCTACAGAATTCGCCGAAGAAACCGACTACGACACAAAAGCCGAGCGCGTGCACCACGCATTCAACCAGCAATTCTGGAACGAAGAATCCGGCTGCCTCTACGACCTCGTCACCCCCCAAGGCCCCGACCCCGCAATCCGCCCCAACCAACTCTTCGCCCTCTCACTGCCCTTTCCCCTGATCGAAGGAGAACGGGCGCGGCGCATGATAGCCGTCGCCGACGAGCACCTGCTCACCCCCCGCGGCCTGCGTAGCCTTTCACCGCAAGATCCCGCCTACCGCTCCCATTATCACGGCGACCCTTGGTCCCGCGACGGCGCCTACCACCAAGGCATCGTCTGGGGCTGGCTGATCGGTCCATTTATCACCGCGCTGTGCCGCGTGCACGGCGACGAGGGCCGCCAACGCGGTCGAGCTATTATCGAAGGCTTTGCGGACCATTTACAGGAGGCGGGCTTGGGCTCGGTCTCCGAAATATTCGACGCCGAACCGCCTTTCGCCCCGCGCGGTTGCGTCGCGCAAGCCTGGAGCGTGGCCGAGTTATTGCGCGCGGGCGTCGAAGATGTGTTGGGGGAAAGCTCGCAATAAAACCACAATGTCTACGATCAGCGGTCTTAAGTAGAGATAAGGGGGCGTTGCGCTTCGAGGGAAGCGGCGGAAAAGAGGATCAGTGCATAACAAAGGCGCGCGAGTCCCATGGAAAAACTCATAGTGTAAATATTCGGGGTATCGTGTTTACATCGTCAGTGGCATAAAGTGCATCATCATTACAGTTGTTTTTTCGAACGGGATTGCCTCGCGTTTTTCCAGCGCATGCGCAAAAGAATTACGCGGCCGCTTCATCCTGAAAAATGTCCTCTATCGACATGTTAAATAAGCGGGCCGCCTTAAACGCCAGCGGCAAACTTGGATCGAATTTCCCCTTTTCAATGGCATTGATGGTCTGCCGCGAAACCTCCAGGGCCGCGGCTAAATCCGCTTGCGTCCAATCCCGTTCCGCGCGCAACACCTTTAGGCGATTCTTCATCGGTAGCGCCTGTTGCCGATAACCGTCCCAGCGAGATAGGTAAGGCCCATCAGCAGGATGAGATGTGATATCTCCGCGTCAGCGGCCATGAGATTGCTCTGATCCAGCAGCGAATAGCTAAGACCGCAGACAAACCCGACCCCCAGTGATAACGCCATGGCCTCCAATTGGATCTTTTGCTGCATTTCATCCAAGCTTTGCAAGTGGTGTTTATTCGCCAAAATGGTCGCCAAACCGATGGCCAAATTAATGAAAATTGCGCTCGCTGTTAATAGTGTATTATCATGCCATATGAATTGCGGGCCAAAAGTCGCCAACGCCGTGGTCACAAGCCAAGCACCCGTGCAATAGCCGAGGCGAAGGGTATTCCTATTCACACGAGCGGCCCAATCGCCGGATTCTTTTACTTTTTCTTCCATTAGTCTATCGTCCTTGTCATAATGTAAAGTATAGTTTACAAAAAGACTAAAATAAGCGACTTTCGCTTCATCCTAAGGCCATAGCTTGGCGGGAGGTCTACCATCCTTTAAATTGGCCTTGCGAACAGCTATCTTGCCAACACCCCTTCCGATATGGGCACGCCCATGACCGCCAAAGCTTCCGTCTTCATCGCCACCAGCCTCGACGGTTTTATCGCCCGCCCAAACGGCGACCTCGACTGGCTGGACCAAGCCAATACCACGGTCACCGAAGGCGAGGATTGCGGCTACACAGCTTTTATGGACACCGTCGACATCCTAATAATGGGCCGCAACACCTATGAAAAAGTCCTCACCTTCGGCCCCTGGCCCTACGAAAAACCCGTCATCGTACTCAGCCGCAACCCCATCGATATCCCCACCGAACTGACCACCGTCACACACTCTTCCAAAACACCGCAAGCCCTGCATACCAGACTCTCCGCTGAAGGAGCCAAACGCCTCTATATCGACGGCGGGATCACTATCCAACGCTTCCTCGCCTCAGGTCTGATCACCGACCTAACCATCACCCTCATACCCGTAATCCTTGGCGAAGGCATCCCCCTTTTCAGCCCCCAACAACAAGACATTTCTCTGACCCACACCGAAACCATATCTTATCCCTTCGGTTTTGTGCAACTCAAATACAAGACCTTATAAACCTTCTTTTTATAGCGAATACACCGGAGGTCAGATCGAGGAATTTTACTGAGCGGCTTTGCTGTCCCCTGGAGCCACAGGATGTGGCGTAGGGGGATAGCCCTCGGAAGGCCACAGGAAGTGGCCTGAGAATGAGCGAAGTAAAATCCCTCGATCTGACCGTCCCACACGGAGCACCCATGCAAAAACCCAATATCATCCTAATCAACTGCGACGACCTAGGCTACGGCGACCTAGCCTGCTACGGTTCCCCCGTCAATAAAACCCCCGCCCTCGACCGCATGGCCAAAGAAGGCATCCGCTTCACCGATTTCTACATGGCCTCCCCCGTCTGCTCGCCGTCTAGAGGCGCGATGCTCACCGGCTGTTACCCGCCGCGCATCGGCTTCGGCTCCTTCGACGGCAAATGGGTGCTCTTCCCCGGCATGCCCATCGGCCTCAACCCCAGCGAGACCACCACCGCGACCTTGCTCAAAGAAGCCGGTTACGCCACCAAGATCGTCGGCAAATGGCACTGCGGCGACCAACCCGAATTCCTGCCGACACGCCACGGTTTCGATTCCTACTACGGCATCCCCTACTCCAACGACATGGGTCGGCAAAAGGAAGACGACGTCTACCCGCCGTTGCCGCTTTTGCGCGACGAAGAAGTGATACAGGCCCAGCCCGATCAACGCGGCATCACCGAGCGCTATGTCGAAGAATCCGTGCGCTTTATCCGCGAAAACAAAGAAAAACCCTTCTTCCTCTACTTCGCCCATATGCACGTGCACCTGCCGCATTATCCGCCCGCGCGCTTCGTCGCCGAATCGGAAAACGGCGTCTACGGGGCGGCGGTCGCCGCCATCGACTGGGCCGCCGACGTGCTCTTCGACGAATTGCAAAGCCTCGGCCTAGACGACAACACCCTAGTCATCTTCACCAGCGACAACGGCTCCCGTGCACGCGACGAAGGCGGCAGCAACGGCCCATTGCGCAGTACCAAGGGCACTACCTGGGAAGGCGGCCAACGCGTGCCCTGCATCATGCGTTGGCCCGGCGTGATCCCCGCCGGCACCGAGTGCAACGAGCTCGCGCTGTCGATGGACCTGCATCCCACCCTGGCCGCTATCACCGGCGCTACCTTGCCCTCCGACCGCACCATCGACGGCAAGGACATTCGCCCGCTCATGCAGGCCGAAAAAGACGCAGAAAGCCCGCACGAGTCCTTTTTCTATTATAAACGCAATAGCATCGAAGCCGTGCGCAGCGGCCAATGGAAGTTGCATATCCGCAAGGACGACGAAGAGATACAGCAGCTCTACAACCTCGAAAGCGACATCGGCGAAACCGAAAACCTCTACGAGCAGCACCCCGAAATCGTCGCCGATCTGCAAATAAAAATCGACGCCTGCCGCCGCGAACTCGGCGATGACGCCACGGGAATTTCTGGCGCGAGCGTCCGCCCCATCGGCCGCGTCGAAAACCCCGACACCCTGACCCACTACGACCCCGAGCATCCTTATATGATCGCCCTCTACGATCTCAAGGAACGCGGTTAAGGAGAGCCTACCATGTACAAGATCCTCATCGCCGAATGCAAACAAGAAATCTCCACCTTCAACCCCGTCGAGACCCATTACGAAGACTTCACCGTCATCCGCGGCAAAAAACTCTTCGCCGCCAACCGCGGCATCGAGTCGGAGATCGGCGGCGCCCTGGAAGTCTGCGACAAGCGCGAAGATGTCGAACTCGTGCCGCTGTGGAGTGGCACGGCCAATTCCTCCGGATCGCTAGTGCAAACCGCCTTCGACCGCCTGGCGCAAGAATTTACCGAGATCCTAACAGCCAACAAAGACGGCGCCGACGCCTTCTACTTCGTCCTGCACGGCGCGATGGGCTGCACCGAAGAGCTCGACCCGGAGGGTTATCTGCTACAAGAGGCGCGCAAAATCCTCGGAGCCGATATTCCCATCATGATCTCACAAGATCTGCACGGCATCCTCACCGAGCGCATGCTTGAAAACTGCGACGCGCTGACAATCTACCACACCTACCCGCACGTCGATCTGTTTTCCACCGGCGAACGCGCGACGCGCCTGCTGCTGCGCCTACTCGACGAAGGCCTCAAACCGACTATCGCCCGGGTCGTCGTGCCGACGCTCGTGCGCGGCGACGAGCTCAAGACTGCAACTGGCGTCTACGGCGAATCGATCCGCCGCGCGCAGGAACTCGAAGCAAGCGGCCAGGCGCTGACGGCGGGCATGATGATCGGCAACCCCTTCACCGACGTGCCCGAGCTCTGCTCACAGGCCATCGTCGTCACCGACGACGACCCCGAGGCCGCACAACGCGCCGCGCTGGAGATAGCCGAGGACTTCTGGCCGAAACGAGCTAAGATGCAAGCACCCCTAGTCTCAATAGGGGAAGCCATCGCCGGCGCCAACAAACTGACCGGCACCGCCATCTTCGCTGATGCCGCCGACGCCACCAGTTCGGGGGCCTCCGGCGACAGCAACGCCCTGCTCGCAGCCCTCGTCGACGCCGACTACACCGGCACGGCGCTTTTGCCGCTCGTCGACGCGCCGGCGGTGCAATGTGCCAAAGCAATCGGCCTGGGCCAAAGCACCACCTTCTCGCTCGGCGGTACTTGTGATCCGCGTTTCAAACCCATTGAGCTCGAAGCCACCGTGACCATGCTGGCCACCGGCCCCTACTTCTTCGAATCCTGGGGCAACGAGCAGGACGCTGGTGACACTGCCGTGTTGCAAGCCAAAAATTTCACTATCATCGTCACGACGCTGCCGGTCTACCTCTTCGACCGCTCACTCTTTTTAGCGCATGGCCGCGACCCGGAAAACTTCGACCTGGTCGTCGTCAAATCACCGCACTGCCAGGATCGTTTCTTCACCGAATGGGCGGAAGAAAACTTCAATATCGATGCGCCCGGATCGACCAGCGCCAATCTCAAAAGCCTGGGCCATACCATTTGCCAACGACCGATGTATCCGCTCGACGAGGATGCCGCATTCGAGCCTGTAGCACAGATTTTTTCGCGCGACAGAGCTTAAGTAACCCGCTGCGCCCTTGCTCGGTTATGGACGAAACGCTCATCATCCACGATGCCACACCGCACGACGCACCGGTCATTGCCCGCATCGACGCCGATTCGTGGAACGCCGGTTTCGGCGACCTGATGCCCGTGCGGCCGTTGAACTTTGACCGCGTCGAATGCTGGCGTTTGGATCTTGACGCGCCATTGCCACACCGCTGGTGGGTCGCCGAGTTAGGGGGAATCGTCGTCGGTTTCGCCGGCATCGGCCCCAGTCGGGCCCCTATCGACCCCGAACTCGGCGAACTCGACACCATAGCGATCGACCCGGCCCACTGGCGCCAAGGCGTCGGACGCACACTTATGGCGGTGGCCGTCGAACAGCTCAAAGCCGACGGCTACCGCGCCGCGATCCTATGGACTTTAGAACATTACCCGCAGGGCCAGCGCTTTTATGAAGCCCTGGGTTGGCGGCGTGACGGGGGCACGAGGCGCAAGGGCCGCCAGATACGCTACCGGCGCTCGTTCGCAGACTGACGCGCCGCTACCGTAAAACACGGCCAAACGCCATCTGCCAGCCTCGGTCACGTCTTCGCTTTGCACTCTTTTTACTTTTCCCTTGCCAGAGAACACCTTTGACTTTTAGTGTGCCATTAGCGCTCTAAAGAGAGCCGCCGGTCCGCGATAAGGGTCAGATTTATATATTTACTAGCCATCACACCTTCTTTCTGCCCGTACTGGCGGACAACCGGCGCCAACGTACAGAGGGCTCTAGCCACTAAATATTCCGACGCAACCCCCCATCCCAAGTGCAAGGTCGAAGCTCTCGTCGATTATGTGCAAACCGGAAGCGACAAACTCAACGAGGACCAGTTGCAGCGCTTCAGGGAAATCGTCATTGCCGAGATCGCCGAACACGGTTTCTTGCACATCGCGAAACCGGGCGGGCTTTTCACAGCGAATCAATAGCCCTCGTGAACCGCATCCTCCTAATCGGTCCCAGTGGCGCCAGCAAATTGCATTTTTTGTGCCAACTCGGCGCGGCGCTCGAGCTACCGGTAATCCACCTCGACTAATACCACTTCGTCCCGGTGAGGGTATAACCTGACCGGGACGAGTGGGGCCAAAAACAGCAGTAATTGCTCGCACAAGACCGCTGGGTAATGGGCGGCTACCACCGCCGCACGCTGGAGCTACGTTTACAGCGTACGGATACGGTGTCTTTCCTCGACTTCGCCTTACCACTTGTCTAATGGGCATCTTCGGGCGCCGATTAGAAATCGCTTCCGATCCTCGCCTTGACCTCGGCGAAGGCAGTCCCGAGCAGGTGAGATGGGGACTGCTCGCCGTACTCTATTAGTATTTTCGCTGTTATCATCCGCAGTAGCTCAGGCGATATGCGATGCAGAAACGACAAAGCAGGTCTTCATCCTGCACTCGCGTGCTGAAATGGGCAAATACTTATCCCCCACCGACAAATAGGATCGGCTGGAGTCTTTCTTTGCCGATAAATAATCAGGTTTGTACATTTCCGCAGCCTATTGATGGCGCCTGGCCGATACGGTAGTTTAGGCCGCGTACTCAAACTAGAGACCAATAGCTAATGTGCATCGCCCTATTCTCCGACATCCACGGCAATATCCAAACCCTCGATGCCGTGCTCGCCGAAACCGCAGCCGATCTGTTTTTCGGCGGCGACCACCATCTGACCCTCGGCATCGATATCGGTGGCCGCCGTGTCGACACCCCGGCACCGCCGACGTCAGCAGGTTTCTGCGCGGCCAACACCAGGGGATGAGAAAAGAAGGCCTGCTCACCGCCCGACAGATACTAAAGACCGAAAGAGCAAAGGAGAGTTAAAAGACTATGACCACGACCAGCACTGAAGGCGCCCCCCTGATCTACCGCAAAGATCTGGGGAAAACGCTAGCAGAATCCACATGGAATATCCCCAACACCAATGCCGATGGCCTGCCCGCCATAGCGCCGAGCGAGGAGCAAAAATACCTCTTCGACAACCAGGGCTGGATAATCATTCCCGGCGTCTTGGACGCGGACGACACGGCTGAGATGCGCGAATTCTGTTACCGTCTTAAGCAGGAGCCCAATTCAATCCCCGCCATCGACCGCTCACCCATCGGCGGTCCTTTGCAAAAACTCTGTGACCATCCGTTGATCTTGGGCTTTATGAATGAATTCGTATCGCATCCGCCCTACGCGAGTCCTGAGTGTTATGGCTTCCGCATGGAATCGACCCATCTCGATATCCGCGACAAAGGAGCCGGCGGCTTCGGCCCCCACAATGGCAGTGGCATGATGCGTCTGCCGGGCGATACACACCTCTACAATTGCTATCCGGGCAAGGCGCACAGCGGTCTGACCTGCATCGTCTGGGAGTTGAATCCGGTCGAGGTCGGCGACGGCGGTACGCTCTTTGTCAGCGGCAGCCACAAATCTACCTTTAGCGCACCCGCCTCGCTACAACAACCCGACTCGCCGCTCTGGCAAACCTACGCCTGCCCTGCAGGCTCGCTATTGATCTTTTCCGAGGCCACCACCCACTCCGGCACGCCGTGGACCAACCAAAGCCGCGAGCGAGTGCCGATCTTCAGCCGTTACAATAGCATCTGCAGTAAGTGGCACCGGTGGGAACCGCACCCCGAGCTTCTGGCCTCGATGCCGCCAAAACGCCAGACCCTGTTCCGGCCGGTTTATTGCGAAGGCAATGTGATATAAGAGCGAGCATCCATATTCGTACAATCCGCATACAACATTTACTGGAGAAAAAAATGACCACCCACAAAGTCGCCATCATCGGCCTCGGCCGCATGGGCAGCACCATAGATGACGAAGGACATTTCGAGGTCCCCTATTCGGTCGCCGCCGCCACCAAAGCCAGCACGCGCCTTGAACTGGTCGCCGGAGCCGATCTGCAAAGCGAAAAACGCGACGCCTTTTCCGAGCGCTGGGGCGTCGCCGCCTACGAGGACTTCCGCGAAATGATCACCGCGACAAAACCCGACCTCGTCGCCGTCTGTACCGCCGCCTGCCTACCCAAACCTGCCAACAAAGCTCCCGACGCGAGTTTTCGCGGCGACTCGCACGCCGACTTGGCCGTCGCCGTAGCCGATCTGGGCGTGCCAATGCTTTTTGTCGAAAAGGCCATGGCCAGCTCAATGGAACGCGCCGACGAAATTCGCGACGCCGTCAAACGCAACAATACGAATTTCAACACCGGCGTCCTGCGCCGCTTCGACAATCGCTACACACCCGTCAAAGAAGCCATTGCACAAGGCCAAATCGGCGAGGTCAAAACGGCGATCCACTACGCCGGCTCCAGCCTGATGCACGGGCATATCCATTCGATCGACACACTCTCCCACCTAATCGGCGACCCCACCATCGAAGCCGTGCGCGGCGAGCTTTTGCCACGCGACTTCAAAATCGAGGGCAACCACATCCCCGCCGATCCGCTCGCCACCTACCAGTTGCGCTTCGCCAATGGCGTCCAAGCCTGGACCATCCCGGGAGGTTACTGGGAATTCGAAATTATCGGCAGCGAGGGCTCGATTCGATCGTTCGACAACGGGGCCAGGGTCTCGTTGCGCCAACCCGGCACTAAAGAAGGGCGGCGCCAGCTGTGGGAGGAAGTCTCCTGCGACGCCGTCGTGCCCGAAAGCACGACTATGAGCTGCCTCGAAGATCTAGTCGCCGCGCACGAAGAAGGGCGGCCGACACTCGGCCATATCGACGTCACGCACCATATAACTGAAGCTACCATCGCCGTCGCCGAGAGCCACCGCCGAGGCGGCGCCTGGGTCGAGTTGCCGCTCACAACACGCGACCTCTACATCTTCCACGTCTAGCCAATATGGGCCGCCCGAATGTCATCGTCTGTCTCTGCGACCAGTTGCGCGCCTACGAAGTAGGTTGTTATGGCAACGACACCATCCGCACGCCGCATATCGACCGGCTCGCCAAAGAAGGCGTGCGTTTCGATCTAGCCGTCAGTAATAACCCCATCTGCATGCCCGCGCGCTCGGCCCTGTTGACGGGCCAGTACAGCCGCACCTGCATGGGAATGCTCAACAACTTCACCGAAGGCGGCGACAAGCCCTTCAACATATCCGAATACCCAGCCGACAATCGCGACTGGCTGCGCGACACCACCCTGCCCGAAGCTTTCAAAACTCAGGGTTACGAAACCGCGCTCTTCGGTAAGTGGCACGTGCAACCCGCACCCAACCTGGTCGGCTTCGACTACGCGCTCTTTCCGCGTGTGCACCATCGCCACACCGGGCAGACTTTTGTCGAAAACACCGGGCAGGGCGATATCGTCGACGGTTTCAGCATCGACTTTGAGGCCGAACGTGTAAACGAATACCTCGCACAGGACCGCGAAGATCCCTTCTTCATGTATTACAATATCTCGCCGCCGCACATGCCGCTTGCCGACGCGCCGGAAAAATACCTAGAGATGTACGATCCTGACGAAGTCCCCCTGCGCCCCAACACCCTCGTCGACGGCCAGCTCGCCTACGACGAAAATTGGTTTAAAATCTATTTATGGGATTTCCTCTATTATCAGGAGCACTTGCCGCATGCCGAAAAACTGCCCGATGGTTTCGACCTCCGGCACCTGACCGCCCTCTACTACGGCCTCACCACCTGGGTCGACGACACCGTCGGCCGCCTGATGGCCAACCTCGAAGCGCACGGGCTCGCCGAGGATACAATCGTCGTCTTCGCCTCCGACCATGGCGACAACCTCGGTTCACACCACGCCTTCAACAAGGGCCTGCTCATCGAAGAGTCGATCCGCGTGCCGCTGATTTTCTGGGGCGGCCTCGAGCCCCAGGCCAATACCGCCCAAGTCGCGCAGCTCATCGACATTATGCCGACGCTTTTAGAGCAGTGCGGCGCCGAAGTGCCCGACACTGTGCAAGGCCGCGCGCTCGGCCCCATCTTGCGTGGCGAACGCGAAACGCTGGACAAAAACGGCGCCTTTATCGAGACCTCGCAAGGCGCCATCGGCCTACGGACTCCGGACCACCTCTACGGTATGCAATTAGAAAAAGACCTGCGCACGATAAGCGACGACGGGAAGTGTCTATACGATCTTAATGCGGACCCTTATGAACTACATAATTTGATGGGTTCTGCTGATTCAGGTTTGGAATCGGAATTGCGGCAGAGATTGCAGACATGGAATGCACAGACGCCTTGGCTTGGGGATCAAAACGCCGGTTAAAGGGACTCGCGATTCGCGCTAGCTGGCAACGTGCAGGATCAGGTATCTCTACGTCAAATAACCACCATAGCCCGTGCGAACACAGGAGTCTATTCTTCACCCGCTCCGAGTCTTGAGCGAATCGGCCATTCGACATATATTGGCGCCCCGCGTTCACATCAAAAAAATTATGTTCACTCATTTCATATAACGAGATTGCCGTGAAAATTACAGATATACAGGTCATTCCTTTTACAATACGCCGTCGCCCCTTCCGCAACGGCGAGCTATTAGCCGAAACCACCATAACGCAAACGCTGACCAAAATTCTCACCGACGAAGGCGCCGAGGGATATTATTTCGGCGGCTCCGGCCACGGCGACATGGACGGCATGTCACCAGAACAGGCCGCCGTGCTTACCGGTCGCCTAAAGAACCTCGTGCTCGGCCAAGACCCTTTTGACCGCGAGAAGTTTTGGCACTGGATGTGGACGGCACACCGGATTCCCGAAAATCTCATGAGCGTGCTCGATATGGCACTCTGGGACCTACAGGCCCGACTCTTCAACCTACCACTATATAAACTTTTGGGCGGCTGCCGCGACAAAGTCAAAGCCTACGCCAGCACCTATCCCAATATGGGCAGTCCGCAGGACTACGCCGATCACGCCAAAGCCTGCCAGCGAGAAGGCTATACTCACTACAAAATACATCCTTATTATTTTTGGGATCCACAGACGGGGCAACCCGATCGGGGCCGCCCTTCGCATATCAAACAAGATATTGAGGTCTGCCGTTTAGTTCGCGACGCCGTCGGCCCCGATATGGTGCTCAGCTACGATCCTTGGGGCACGTACCGCACCTACGAGGAGGCCTATAAAGTCGGTCGCATCTTAGAAGAGCTCGACTTCTACTGGTACGAACACCCCATGCCCGAATACCGCGTGGCCCCCTACGAAAAACTCTGCCGCGAATTGTCCATCCCAATCCTGTCACCGGAAATTGTCGAGGGCAGCATTTACTCGCGCGCCGACTGGATTCTCCGCGGTGCTTCAGATATGACCCGTATCGACGTACTGCGCGGTGGCGTAACCGGTGTGAAGAAGATGGCCGCCATCGCCGAAGCCTATAGTATCAAATGTGAAATCCACATGAGCGGTTTTGCCAACCTGCAACTTCTCGGCTCAACGAGCGAAGACGTCTGCGAATATTACGAGCGCGGCCTCGTCGCCCCCGGTATCGACTGCAACGAAGTACCGCCATACCTTGATGCCCTCGGCGATCCACTAGATGACGAGGGCTACGTGCATCTGTCGCAGGAACCAGGTATGGGCTACCGCATTAACTGGGACTACATAAAGGAAAACAGCCTATAGCACGGATCTCTATCCGTCTTGCACCGCAACTGCCAGCACTTACAATAGCGAAACGATTGCAATCATTCACTTAGGAGAAATCAACATATGGGCAGTTTCTACGACAATTCCATCCTCCCCCAACACCTACGCCGCGACTTCGACGTCTACGACCGCATCAAAAAAATTGACCTCGACCTGGGCACCTTCGACCAGTGGATGGACCGCGATCTAAAAGGCGCCAATATCTGTTCCGCCACCATCCACGAGTCCGGCCTCGTCTATCTATCCGGTTACGGTTACGGACCGGGGCAGATGTACGATGACCCGGAGCGCATCAAAAAAGGCCAGGACGCAGCGCAATTTATCGCCGACTCGATGATCGGGCGCCTGCACTGGACGCTGGCCTGTGGCGGCGAGGGCGGCGATCTCAACGATATGCTCTACACCGTCAAAGGCCTAGGCATGGTGGTCTCGACCGATGTCGCCTTCGATAATACACGGCGAGGACCAAAGCTACGCCGTCGTACGCGCGCGCAGCGCCATCGGTGGTTTCACCGGCCGCTTCTCCATCGAACCCGAACTGATCGTCGCCATTCCGCCCGAACTCGCCAAGGCGATCATCCAAAACCGCGGCTGGATCTTCCCGCTACCGCCGCAGCAGGCCCAACGCATCCGCGCCGAGTACAAGGCAAAACACGGCTGAGCGAACACACGGCCGAACGCCATGATCAAGGGCATCAGGGAATATCGGCGGCGTGCTGATCAGCAAAGAGGTGACCTCCCGCGCCCCATGGGAGCGTCGCCTCTTCGCTGACCGCGCAAGAGCTGACCCGCATCGTCTTCTACCACCCGTTCGCGAAAAACTGGTCATCAGAGAGACACCCTTCTCTCGATGTGGAGCGATATCGGCGCTGAGTTAAAGCGGTCGGAGGAGGAGACGCGACCACGGAGTGCCAATTTCTGGGGACCGCCCATTTGGCACCTGGACTTGGCCGAGTATATCACTTCGCTGCGAGGCCACTACAAACTGGGCGTACTCAGCTCCGCAGCCCCCCGCACCGACACTCTCATGCTTCCTCCACCGCTGCCGAAACTCCATTAGAAACCCGCCTAAGCAAACTCCCCGCCGCAACCATCTGATTCGTTAACACCACGCAACTCAACTCCCGTCCCGGATCCGCCCAAGCCACTGTGCCCGTCGCGCCGGTATGGCCAAAAACCCGCGGCGTTACCAACTGCCCCCAATACCCCCACGCCTTTGCCCCGAACACCCCCCAGCCCAAACCCCAGGGCGCATTCAGCGCACCATTCTGGTCCCTGGTCATCGCCGCAACCGCCGCCCGACTGAAAACCCGCTGGTCTCCGTAGACCCCACCATTGAGCATCGTCTGTAATAAAACCGCCAGATCCCGCCCCGTACTGTGCATGCCGCCCCACGGTGCGCCGAAATCGCGCCAATACGGCGAGTTCCACCCCCAACTCTTCGTCTCCTCGTCTTCTTCAATCGTCGTCCCGCACCACACCGTGTCTTCAATTGCCAACTCACCCAAACCCAACGCGCTGCGCTGCATCCCCAAGGGCGCAAAAATCTCATCGCGCTCAAAATCGCGCAGCCGCATCCCGCTGACCCGCTCGACGATCTCCGCCACCAGTAAAATGCCCTTGCTCTGATAGCGAAAGTCCGTCGCCGGCTCATAGAGCAACGGGGTCTGCAGTGCCCCCTTGACGAATTCGCCCACCGGCTGGTGCGCCCGCCGCAGGCTAATATTCTCGGGTAGCATATCGGGCATACCGGAGATATGCGATAATAAGTGCCGCACCAACACTTTGCCCCGGTCGCCGCCGACGTACTCAGGCAAATAATCGACGGCCGGGTCGTCGAGCGAGATCAAACCCCGATCGACCAGGATCATCAGCGCGCAGGCCGTCACGGGCTTGGTGATCGACGCCAGCAGAAAGATCGAATCCGCGTCGACCGCCTCCCCCTCGTCGGGGCGCCCCCGCCCGTGCCCTGCGGCAAATACGACCTTGCCGCGCCGGGCCACCGTTAGCGATGCCGCGCTGATTTGCTGAGCCTCTACCGCCGAGGCCAAAAGACCGGAGGCCCGTTCTAACTGCTTCGACGACATGCCGACTTCTTCGGGGGAACCGCTGGAGAGTTCGAGTGCGTTGTCCGCCATGTTCCGTTCCTTTTTTGTTAGTGTGCATGACCGGTGGTGATTGACATTGTGCAATATCGCACCGAGTGTCAAGACACGGGAATCGCGCACTGCCCATCCAGGGCCCAACGTTATGCGCACCCAGTTGCAACACCAGTTGCCTCAATAATACGAACCAGGTTTAAACCATAAAAAACACCATCCTCTAACTGCTCGGCGTCGCCGGCACTGGCCAACTCACTATCGCCCGACAGGTCGCCCGCCAAACGCCTTTCACGCTTATCGACAACCACTATATCAACAATGTCATTTTGCGCTGATGAAGAGCGACCGCAAAACGCCTCTGCCCCGAACAGTCTGGGACAAGACCGCCGCCATTCGCACCACGGTCCTCGAAAGAGTACGCGAATGCTCGCCGCCACGCGTTAGATTTGAGCGACGCTGAATTTGCCTACATCCTCGAGCGACTCGCACCCATCCGAACGATGCTGGTCTTCGGCCTGAACGAAATTGAGAACAATGCGCTGTTCAATACGGCGATCGTCGTCAATAGCGGCCAACTGATGAGCCGCTACCGCAAGACACCATTGCGCAAAGGAGAACGCGCCGCAGAAACAGGTCTTTGGCTCGTCTGGCGCGGATGTGGCCGGGCAATGCAACCAGTCCGCCCACGCCGAATCCATAGCGCCATAGCGCAACAAAGTCCCGTACAAGTCAAAGAAAACACCGCGTATTTTCGCCATCAGTTGCCTCCTTTATTGTTTCCCGCCATCTTTATAGCCCCTCGCAAAGGAGCCTACTACATGCCCGTCCACTTCGCCTTCCTCACCGATACCCACCACTACCCGGATGCCCCCGAAGACTTCGGCGCGCCCAAAATGCTCACCCGCAGCCAAGAAGTCCTCGACGCGATCCCGCCGGCACTAAACACCCAAGCCTTCGACTTCGTGGTGCACGGCGGCGATTTCCTCTGCGGTGGCGGCTCGTTTAATTTACCGACGGAAACCTACCTGCGTTCGCTCGACGAAGCCGCAAAAGCCTTTGACCAGATCCAAGCGCCTTTCTACTCAATCCCCGGCAACCACGACTGCGACGCGCAAAACTGGTCCTACAAGGATTATGCCGCTCGTTTCCCCTACCCCGAGCCGCTGACCATCGTCGACGCCGCTCCCCGCCTTAGACTCGCCCTGGCCAATGTCTTCCACGACTGCGACGTGCTCGAGCAAAGCGGCGGTATCTGGACCGATGCACTCGATCAGGCCTTGCGTTCAGCCGCCGAAGAAGCCCTCTCCGACGGCTGCGCACTATTGCTCTTCCTACACACCTGGGTCCTGACCGACTTTGACCGGGACCGAGGCGTGGTCGAAGGCGCCGACAAACTGCGACGAACCCTGTCCGACAACCCAAGCCTCGTCGCCGCCTTCACCGGCCACCGCCATATCAATCGCATTACTCCGTACCGCGACTATCTAATAGTCGATACCGCCTGCCTGATCGGCTTCCCGCTGGGATACCGCGAAATCATTCTTAGCGAAGACGGCTACTTTACGACGCGCTTCCACACCTTGGACTTACCGCAACTGAACCAGGATTCCTACGACCGCTCGACCCTGGAGGAAAACCGCATCTGGCAAGGCCATGTGCACGACCGAGATACCGAAATCTTGTTGCCGAGGCTCAAAGAGGTTTGGGGCTGACAGCCATGGCGATATGGACGATATAAACCGCGACGACACCGTCGATTTTATGGCTTTCGCCAAAGCCCTCACCCGGGCATAGGCGCAACAAAGCCCATAACCGGCCGACAGCCATTATTAACTTGGCGCGGCAGAATCCAGTTGCGTACTATTGCTCCGTCCTTTTGCAGCACATCGCCTGCTATCCAAACCCGAGGAGCTAGCCCATGCGAATTCTGGGTCCATTGCCGTATGGTGTCGTAGCTTTAGTCCTAGTGCTAACTTGCATGCATCAGCCCGCCCTGGCCGAAGAACCGGCCAGTCCCTTGCAACTCTACAAAGCCGGCAAACGCGTCCTCTACTCCGCACAAGCCTTAACACCCATTGCAATAGACGGCGACCTCGGCGATTGGCCTGCGACCGATACCTTGCGGCTCAACGTCGAACAACCGCACAGCCCCCTCCACCACGGCATCCTCTCCAACGCCGCCGATATGGATATCCTCTTGGTCTCCGCCTGGACCGACAGTCTCTTTTATTTTGCCGCACGAGTTTATGACGATGTGCACCAGACCGAAGGAAAAGAGGCCTACCGAGCTTTTCAGGTCGACGGCTTGGCCCCCTATTTCGACCTCGACCACGACGAAGACGATTCGGGTATCTTCTGGCAGGGCGACCACTACTTCTGGATCACCGCCGAGCCCGAGCGCAAACCCGGCACCCTGTGGTGGGGACCAGGCAGCGCGGAAGGCTACCGCTACACCCCGAACTTCGATCCCGTGCCCGGTCTCGACTACGCCGTGCAGCTATTAGACGACGGCTATATCATGGAAGTGAGCATCGCCATGGGTACCAACGGCCTGGCCGCCAACTCCGCCGACTGGCAGCCGCCTTTTTTAGGGCGCACGATTGGTTTTATGTTGGTCGCCGTCGACAAGGATGATGCCCGCAACCTGCCCTTCGGCGAGATGGTGCGCCTCTCCGAAGGCGATGGCAGCTATGACTGGGGCGAGATCGCCTGGTGCGGCTCAGACGACCGCCAAAGCGGTTGGGGCAACCTGGTCTTTATCGACCACTACGATCCCGACAAGCACCGTATTCGCCCGCACTACCTCAAATGACAATACAGCCCTTGCGCTTTTACCCCAACCAGCTGACTCCTTCTCCTGACTAACACCGAAGTGGTTGAAAGAGCGCGGCCCATGCACGAAATCGAAGCCCCAACGAGTATTTTCCTCAGGCTACTCATCACCGCAGCCAAAAACGACGGATAGACCGCAGTCTTCCACTCAAGTGGTGGAGCCCTGAGCAGATTGCCGGCTGGCTCGGGCGAAACGAAACGTTTTCTATATCACATGAGCGGATCTATCTGCATATTCACTTAGATCAAGACCGCGGTGGCCTACTCCATACCCACTTGCGTCAGCGACAACGCCCCCAGCGCGTTTCGTCCAAAGCCGCGTATAAAGGCTCGATTGCCCACCGGGTTTCGCTTGATGACCGTCCCGCCATCGTCATGAAATAACTCGAATTGGTGATGGGGCAGTCGATCTGATGATGGGCTGTCACGGCGGGGGTGGCCTGCTGAGCTTGGTGGACCGAAAAACTCGCTTCACCCGTATTGTGTTATAGGAGCGCGATACCAGCAAAAACACCAGCGGGC
>LWDU01032333.1_pt1 | contig 65812 bp, 60 predicted proteins | sample 727161 | NCBI WGS metagenome assembly LWDU01 (sample SAMN04566230, study PRJNA314399) | hydrothermal vent metagenome | isolation source: deep sea hydrothermal plume seawater | place: Mexico: Gulf of California, Guaymas Basin | collected 2004-07-11 | reverse complement strand
TGAACCGGGGACCCCCTGATGGCTGCCTACAACCATGTGTTTTCAGTCTACAGTCAGGTGCTCTAGCCAACTGAGCTAAGCGCGGTACGAGTCGGTCGAGCGAACTTCTCTTTATCTCATTTTGCGGTGGCAAGTCGGAAAAAAACGCATCAAATTTTATCGTAATTTACCATATAATACTCATCCCGCCACCGATAATCAACCATGATAATCGGCTTTCAGCCCCCACCCCTTCCCTCAACGGTTAATAATGCCAAGAAATGCACTCGACAATGTAAGGCAGTAATGCTGGGGATGCACGGAGTGATTGATTATGGTAGGGACACCTCTCGGAACAGAAGCCGCTTCTACCCTCGGACGTATCCCCACTACTCTCACAGATGATGAGTTAGAGTCCTTCGGCCCTCCCGATCCACGTATTCTTGTATGCGGCTGTGGAGGATCTGGAAATAATACAATGAATCGGATTACTCACATCGGTGTTGAGGGAGCAATAACTGTTGCAATTAACACCGACAAACAGCATCTCGACCACACGCGTGCGATGCAAAAATTACTCGTCGGTCGTCATATTACACGCGGATTAGGCGCCGGTGGCGACCCAATATTGGGTCGTCGTTGTGCAGAAGCTGGTCGAGATGTAATCTCAAAAATTGTCAGCGGTGCTGATTTAGTCTTCGTTACCGCTGGATTAGGGGGCGGAACTGGAACTGGAATCGCACCGATTGTTGCTGAAGAAGCGAAGCGGTCTGGCGCGCTTGTTGTCGCCGTGGTCACAACACCATTCACTGTCGAACGTCGTCAGAGAATGCAACGCGCTCTCGAAGGACTCGACCTGCTGCGAACAGCAGCAGATGCAGTCCTCGTCCTCGACAATAATCGACTCCTTCATTTTGTTCCAAATTTACCATTAGAAGAAGCATTCAGCATAATGGATCAACTCATCGCAGAAATCGTCAAAGGAGTTGTCGAGACGATCACTTTGCCGAGTTTAATCAATCTCGACTTTGCCGACGTTCGCTCGATAATGAAAGGCGGCGGCGTCACTATGATGCTATACGGAGAATCGGATCAAGGTCCAGAAGAAGTTGTTCACGAATCACTCAATCACCCCCTATTAGACATCGAAATCGACGGGGCAACAGGTGCGCTAATTCACGTAACAGGAGGGCCGTACATGACCCTTGAACAAGCTAACCAGGTTTGTGAATTAATGACTTCAAGAATCTCTCCGAATGCGAATGTAATCTTCGGAGCTAGACAAGACCCCGCCTTCGGTGATACCATCAAGGTGATGTCAATAATTACCGGAGTTGCGAATAAACGTCTTGAAGCTGAAATGATGAGCGCAGATATGCTCGGAGAAGCCCTAAATATTGCGAGAAAAGGCAAAAACCCAACATCTGGTGGACTACAAAGATTTGACTAAACACCGTTCAGAACATCGCAAGTATCAAACGAGGCAAGTATTGACCCTGCTTCATGACCGACACGCTTAGGGTGCAATCAGCTGCACTTGTTCTACTCCTTCTCATCGGATCAATCGGTGCGCCAGCTAGTGCTCAAGAAGCAGCTCAAGACCCCAAGCAGCCATCTGTAGATAATCCGCACATGCATTTTTGGGGATCTAGTGATATCTCAAATTGCTATACTCACTTTGATGGAAATGATTCATCTGGATCTGCAGCTGAAGGCTATGGGCAGCGAGATTTCAGCCAAGGCCAGCAAATTGAAATCGATTATACTTGCAGAATTTCAGATAATTTCAAGCAAGATATGCTTCTTAACTCAAATGGCACGATTATGTTAGAATTTGTTTTCAATATTGACTCAAATGATTGTACTGACAGTCAAGATTGTACCAATTTAACAATAACACTAAGCAAGGGCTCTCAGGCAGTTTCACAATTGATTGTTCCTGTCGAAAGCGTGAACTCTGGAAGTGATGAGTCCGTCCGCTGGGATATTCCGGTCAATGAAACGATGGAAAGATGGAATAAAAGCATTGATGAGCCAGAAATCAATATCAAATATTCTGCCCCAGGATACAATGATATTACCTGTATTATTTTCGATTGTTCTGCTCATTTCCGGATGTACTATTCTAACAATGAAGAAAATTTGACCGTTGAAGCAAACTTCCCTGTCGTCAACGCAACCGTCCCTGGAGGCGGTGGTGGAGATGGTGGAGCGATTGACATTGCCAAGGATGCTCTTCCAGGATTCGGCCTACTCGCTGGAATCGGGGCACTTGCACTCGCTGCAGTTGGTGCTAGTAGATTCTCTCACGAAGACTAATCTTCTTCTTTACCCATCCACCAATCTGAAGATTCTTCAACTTCAGTATCTTCATCATTATCTGAATCATCTTTGGCGACTTGGGTAAGAGGTGTAAAACTTGACCCCGATGGTTTGAAATGTGATTTTATAGGTTTAGAGGTCCTAAGTATCATTTGGTTATCACTTGTAATGACCATCTGACCAACACCCAAAAAATGCTTTATGAATTGAGGAAGAACGGCTATTACTGCTAATGTTAGTGGCAATCCACAAGCAATCAGAGGGATTATTGTACCTTCTTGAATATACATTATATAGAACATAACATCAAAAATAGAAATTACAAAAACAATCGTAAATGTTTGTTTAATGACCTCAATTGAGGTCATTTTTTTATCACCCTTCTTCAAATTAATTTTAGAAATCTGTGCTCTCTCCATAAAATTGTCAAATCAAAGAGATTCGATATCTACGTCAGTTTCTTCGCCGGTGAATAAATTCTTGATTCGGACTTTGCCTTCTTCCCATTCGTTTGGCATAACCAAAACTAATCGTTCAGCGCCAGTTCTTTCTGCGTGTTTGAATGCCCATTTCATCTTCTTTTGTTCAAGAATTAAGTCAACTGAACGCCCATTAGCGCGCAGCGCTGAAGCAACAGACATCGCTGCGCCACGAAGTTCAGTAGAATGAGCAAGAACGATGTCGTCATTTCCACTGACGAGTTCTGGAAGTAATCCTTTCTCGGTGAGTAATTCCATAATCACCATATCTCCGAAACCAAACCCGGTTGCCGGTAAATCCTTACCACCTAAAGTAGAGAGAAGTTTGTCATAGCGACCGCCACCACAAATCGCTCGTAATTCTCCAGCACGATCGCGAACTTCGAAAACCATGCCAGTATAATATGCAAGTCCTCGAACAATCGAAGCATCGAATTCAATCCAATCAGATATGCCATAATCCGCGGCTGCTGCGAATAGGGAAGCGAGTTCGGCAATCGCCGCACTTTCCTCTCCAAGAGCACTTCTCAATTCATCAAAATTAGAAATTAATAGTGTTGATTGAATTGTCGAAATCGCTTCAGAACTAAGTCCGAGTTCGGTCAATTGTTCAGCGATTACATCTGCTGACAATTTATCCATTTTATCAATTACAATACAAGTTGGAGCAAAATTTTCTCCAGAAATTCCCAGTGACCCAAGAACTTCCTCGAGCACTTTTCGGCTGCTCAATTTGATGACTAAATCATCTGGTGTCAAACCGACCGCATCGAAGAAATTTACCAAAACAGAAAGTAATTCCACATCGGCCTCAATAGATTCGGTTCCCCAAATGTCGACATTCCATTGGTAATGCTCACGACCTCGCCCACGTTGTGTTCGCTCGTATCGCCAACATTGTGGGATTGAAAACCACTTGATTGGCATTGGTAATGCACCCGCCCGCGCCATCACCATTCGAGCTAGTGATGGTGTCATCTCTGGTCGCAAAGTGACAGCTCGCCCGCCCTTATCTTCGAAATTGTACAACTGTTGAGTAATCTCTTCTCCAGCTTTTCTCGTGTAGAGTTCTTCACTCTCGAGCACCGGTGCGTCATATTCCTCAAAACCGTGCAGACGCGTCGCGTCGATGAAGTGGTCGAACAGCCAATTTCGCATGCGCATGTCTTCTGGATAGAAGTCACGCGTGCCACGAACGCCTTGAGTCACAGCACTCCCACGAACAAACCCACTTCAAGCCCTACGGCGTTCTTTGAAGTCTTCAAGCCGTTCTTGGCGTGTTATTCTACCATCGGAAAGAGGGAAAGCATAGATTCGTAGTGCCAAGAAAGAAATGAATCCTAAAACGGTTGTATCGGCTGCCCAGACATAGTAGTGATGATAACCTAACGTGTCAGCAAAATATGATTGTGAGGCGGTTGTAATAATCAATGATATCGAGTATATCCAGAACATTGTCATCAAGCTTTTTTTATAGTCAGAAGTTGATTCAAAAGTAAATAATTTGTGAGTAAAATGTGATTGCCAAGTACTGAAAACAAAGGCTGGCGCCCATGCTGAACCGGAAGGATAACTTTCACTAAGATTCATCTTGTACAGATAACTGTAAATTAGAAAGAAAACTGCAACATTAAATATTCCAACGAAACAATACATGGCATACTCTCGTAGTAACTTGGACCAAGGATATTCGTCACTTACGAGTTTAGACATTTTGTTCACAGTTTTACAACTATTGCGTATGAAGCGTGTGAGTTTTTGTTTCACCATACTCATTTACGAATGTTTCAGGAATAGTTTCTCCTGCTTCTACTATGAATGGATCAATTCCACCGGGTAATTCCTTAATCGATACTTCCGCACCTTTTGGAACATTTCTATAAAGTGGGCGCGGTTCTAATTCCCAATTACTGGGCCAGAAAGAGCCATTTCTAGAGGTTACACGATTTATCAAGATATATTTGTTCATACTAATGAATAAACCAGCTGTAACCCCCCAGAATAAAAGAATTATCATAACCCCATCAGGATTTGTTGGGTTCCAAGGATTGTGTTCTGCATTGAATATTAAGTCACTGAAATATGACAACATCAAAACACCGAACATTAGCGGGAATCCAAGATACATGATATAATCCCACCAACGGCCAATCCACCAATCATTATCTCCAGTATTAATGAAATCATCACGGAATGGAGATACTCCATTATCTAGATATTCTCTGAAATTAAATCCGGTAATCTCATTTTCATCTTGCCAAGCACGGTATTGAGCCCAGCCATATTTCCAAATTGAGTAAGCGATAAACAACCCGCTGAACATTAACCCATATCCCCAGATGTGATCTTGAACTTCTAAGAATTGAGGGAATGCAACACCTGAATCGGAGTCTACAAGAATCCATAAACCAGCACTAGGTAAACCAAACAAAAAGATTGCAAGAGTAGTGAAACCTACTGCTTTTTCGCGTTCAATACCATGATCTACGAAGTTTCTTACGCAAAGTTCGACTGTTGAAATCATTGAAGTCAAAGCAGCAAAGGAAAGTGCTAGGAAGAACATTGTAACCATTAGAAGTTGAACAACTGGACCACCGGGTGCTTGTGCGAAAACTTCTGGAAGAACTAGGAAAGTGATTGCGCTACTACCACCACTTACAGCGGCTAGAGGATCGTCACTAACTGAGAATACTGCCATCATTACAGTCAAACCTGCAATTATAGAGATACTATTGTTTGCAAGGCACATAGTTGCAGCGTTAAGAGTAGTATCCTCGTCTTTACGCATGTATACGGAATAAGTAATTGCCATACCCATACCTGCAGAACAAGACCAAGCAGATTGAGAGAGTCCATTTATCCAAGTTTCAGGTTGACTAAGGTATCCTGGTTGAATGCTAAACATGTAAACAAATCCATCTAATGAACCATCATCTAAGTCCATAACAAATGAAAGGAATAGTGCTGCGAATAAAAGAATGAAAAGAGAAACCATCAATGTAACATTGACTTTCTCAATTGCCTTGGCTCCCTTCCAAATTGCAGCCATTGTAATTACAACTGCAATTAATTGAAAGAATACTACTTGATGCCAATTTTGTAAGAAATCATTCCATACCTGAACTGTGTCTACTTCAGAACCCAAACCACCACGTATCGCAGTTTGGAAATAATTGATACACCATCCTGTAACAACTGCATAATAGAAACCAATTGCTGTAGAAATCCAAGCGGTCCAAAGACCCATCCAAGCAAATTTTTTTCCTGCGAATATACGGAAAGTACCGACTGTACCAGTACGGCTTCTTTTACCCAATGCGAATTCAGCAATGATTAGAGGTATAGACCATAAGAATAGGAAAATTAACCAAGGCACAAGGAAGGAACCGCCCCCATTTGCACCAACCATTCGTGGGAAACGCCAAATGTTCCCTGTACCAATAGCAGCACCGATAGTAGCGAAAATTAATCCTAACCTTCCACTGAACTCATCCGAAGTTGGTTCATCTTTGGATTGCATCAGGAATCCCCCTTAGTACGCATTTCTGCAGGTAAACCAAGGGCATCACGATCATCATTAAACATCTCTTTCAGAGTATACCCAAGACCACCCCAAACCATTGTGGCGATGAAGGCGAACATCATCAGAGACAAAATCGTCGAGCCGAAACCAGCCCGATAAGGAATAGATATTTCATAGTAATTTCCACCTTCCTCAAGAGTAGGATATGTGAATGGGAATGCTCCATTTGTAGTTCCCAACATCGCCTTGTAGTGGATTTTACCGACAGATGTATCCGGAACAGGAATGCCTGCTTCGACGATCGTTCCATTGCTTCCATCCAACAAAATGCAAGTGGCAGCCGATTCAACAAAGGCTGATTTTTCCCATTCAACCGCAATCCATTCGGTCGGACCAAAGTCATCTTGTTGGCGTGTTGGCTCGACCAATCGCCACATCAAATGTGTGCGATTAATGTCTGTTGTAAAGGGGAAAGTAGTATCCAAACAAAGCCCAATTGGAATATCACCATTCTTTGGAACGTGGATTTCGTCCGGCGAAGCTAACCATTGGGAGCTGGTTGTATTTTCAATACCGACAATAGCGCGATAGCGCGGGTCATCAGCGATTTCAATCATATAGAACGGGACTCCGAGGTTTCGAACAGCAGTATGAGCGATGTCCTCGGGATATTCGTGGAAGGCATTACCAATCTCAATAGTGTAGCAATAGGAATTGTGAACGCCATAATGCCAATCACAGAAATCTCCAGTTGTTGGGTAAAGGTCTGAAGATTGCATTGGAGCATAATTTGTCATATCGCCCATTACTTGACCGTGGTATACGAGGTATTCATCATCTGGAGAATAACAATTTGTGCAGTGCCCCCAAGGCCACAATACTAGTTCAGAGAAAGAGTGCCAAGTCAATGAAACCTTGAATTCGGAAGCTCCATCGCCATCATCGTCATTCATTTCTGTTAAATCTTGAATGAATTTTGTTTCGGGTTCAGAATTACCACCCATCCAATCTTCATCGATGAGTCCGTCAGCATCATCGTCCTTGCCGTCGACGTGATCTTCGTTCAATTTACCATCTTCATCCTGATCGACGGTATCAACTGGCCCATTGTAGACATCATTATTCGGCCCGCTAGCATAACACATTCCAGGAAACAATGGGCCGGTTGCGCCGAGTGGGGCACCCCACTCGAATTGGAAATTTCGATTTAGATCAACACCGTCACATCCCTCATCGACCTCTTCATCGACATCCGGAATAGGTGTGACTCCAGTGACGGTGTTGTCACGCAAATTCTTGCGCCATCCGCTGGTTCGGCAATTCTCCCAAGCGGATTCGCCACAGTATTCTTCTCGGTCATACCGATTGCCATCAACATTCAACATTGGTATGATGTAGATTTCACGAGTGTTAATCATATCGGTAATGAATTGCTCTGAGAAATCTTCGTCAACGCCGAGGTCGCCTGGACCACAAGCAACTCCGTCTCCATTACTATCTTGGTTTGAAGAGTTTAGACTAAGACAGTCTCCGTCATTATCAATACCGTCCCAGCCATCTTCATCGACCAAGCCATCACCATCATTGTCGACTCCGGCCATGCCGTAATAGTAAACAACGGTCTCGATGAACATCATCGGAACTTCGTAAGACATCCACTCCCGTGCATGATGATTTCCGACTAACATGACATCTGGGCGGTCTGCGTAATTTCCACAATCACCAACGTAAACGTTACACTCACCTCCTGCTACATCACCTGTAATCTTCAACCAAGGACTTGCATGATTGTAAAACCAACCTTCGTAATCATCAATTCCCATCTGATTGCCACGAGCGTTGACTCCGCCTTTCGGTCGGCAAGGGTTTGCATTCTCTCCTTCATGGAAAAGTAATCATGATATTCTCGAAATTGCAGTTTATCATTGCCATACCATGGAAATACCTGATTCAGATAATCATCAGACCAGATATCTTCTGGTGACACTTCATTGTCTGCTTCTTGGGCATTGGCTGGACCGATTAGAGCAATCGGTGCAAATATCGACAATAATAGCGGTAATAGTAGTGCAATCGCTGGCACTCTACGAGGGTTAGAAATCAATCTAAATTCAGAACTGTAGTTGCTGGACGCCATGTTAACACTCTATCGAACTGTCAGGAGGTCTTGAAAGCCTCGCTTTTCCGGTCCGCAGGACCGTAGACGGTTTGATAAGGGGCTCTTTGGGCGATAGGCCTATGGAGAAACTCAACGAGTTCATGAATGGAGAGGAAATATTACTCGGTTTTTCGAGTGGGACTTTAATCATATTTTTGGCCACAGCATTGATTAGCATCTCGATTGGAATGTTTGCTAGTAAGCTAGTTTTCCCAATTGTGATGAATCTATTTTCGAAAACCGAAAGAATCGATGGCGGGACATTAATCGCACCGAATTCACTAGGGTGGATGATTGGTGCTTATGCATATAGTGAATCGATGAATTATATATTATTGAATCTTGACCCGGTTTGGGATACGTCTCTTGTCGAAACCATCACCGCATATGTTTACGCTGGTTTCGTCATTCTAATGCTAATCGCAGCTTATCGTCTCGTCGACTACCTCGATGCTTTCATCGTTGTCGAGGGCGAAGATATGGCTAGTCGACGCTCGCTTGCGAGTGTCGCAGAATCAGTCGGCCGAGTAATAGTCGTAGTCCTTGGTGCATTCGTATTGGCAGGATTGGCAGGAGTGCCACTCGCCCCAATCATCACCGGTTTGGGTATCACTGGATTAGCTCTAGCATTGGCAGCTAAGGATTCAGTCGCCAATATTTTCGGAGCAATTTCAATTCTAATTGATCAACCATTCAACATTGGTGACTGGATTATTGTTAAGGGAGTCGAAGGTGAAGTAGTCAATATTGGTCTGAGAACGACACTAGTGCGCACATCGGCTGATACGATGGTTACAGTACCGAATGCGCGATTGGTTAATTCGCCAGTAGAAAATTTCAGTAAGCGAAGATTCCGAAGAATTAAACCTAAATTTGCCTTTGAAGAAGATAGTAAACCAGAGACTCTAAGACAATTTTGTGATAAACTTTTGATCGCCACGAATGAGGATGCACGCTCTATGAAAGAGGGAGATTCTTGGGTTAAAATCCAATCATATGGTACAGCAATCGTAACAGTAGGTGGAAATTTCTACTGTATCTCCTCTGGATCGATTCAGCGAGAATTGACAGAAGACATCTTGATAATGGCTCGAAAAATTGCAGCAGAGCTAGGACTCAAATTCCATGAACCTCGTGTCCGCAGTAACCTTTGAGCGTGAATAGATTGGCAAGATTAGTCCTCATCAGACATGGGCAATCCGTCTGGAATGCTGAGAATCGATTCACCGGCTGGACCGATGTTGAACTATCTGAAAAAGGTGAGAAAGAAGCTGCTGAAGCAGGCGAGCAATTGGCTGATTTTGCCTTCGACATTATCCATACTAGCGCTCTTGTTCGCGCTCAGCGAACCGCCGTAATTATCATGCAACACAACCGTGCTTCAGGAAAAATTCCAACACGCGAGGATCAGCGGTTGAACGAGAGGCATTATGGGGCTCTTCAAGGATTGAATAAAGCTGAAACCTCTGAAAAACATGGCGCTGAACAAGTCCACATCTGGCGCCGCTCTTTTGATGTTGCACCGCCAGAAGGAGAGAGTTTGGAAATGACGGCGGCGCGAACCATTCCTTATTTCACAGACGAAATTTTAAACGATTTAAAATCGGGAAAAAATGTTCTATGTGCAGCGCATGGAAATTCTCTGAGATCGATAGTGATGCATATAGAGAACCAATCTCCTGATGAAATTGTAAAATTGGAAATTCCAACCGGAGTCCCGAGAATTTACGAATATGATTCTGGAAAATTCCAGCGAATCAATTGATTCCTCGAAAATAATCAATCCTTGAATGCAACGAAAATTGGTTTTTCAGGTGGCGGAGCCGATTTCTTGTAATAATAGAAGAATCCAAAGGAGAATATTGCAAAAGCAAAAGCTACTGGTAAAATAATGCCCGTACTATTTCCTATAGCCACCTGATATAATGAAGATGCACTGAAAAATCCGAACATGTACGAAAAGGCGGCCAAAATACGTGAATTAAACATGGATTTTTGCATACTAGGTATGTATTTGATAATCGAAACCGCTGGTTCTGGTTTTCCAGATTGATGTGAAACAGCTTCCAATACATCGAGCAACATTTGCTCGTATTCCCAGAAAAATACACCACCACGAGGTGTGTAAAATGCCTTTTCAGAACACCATTGAGGCGGTGCTGTCGACCTCCAACCTTCGATTAGACTGGAGCGAAGATTGGTTAGATCGAGTTGAGATCTAGAATCATAGTGAAGGCGATTCAGATCATGAAGTAAAGAGGCGAAATCTCGAATCGCAGGAAATTCACAATTTGGTTTTGCTAAACAATCTGCCAATCGAGGTGGCCCAATTCGAATTTCATATTTACCATCATCATCGGCCTCTAAATCAGAAAAGCGCACATCACCAAGCGATGGCATACACATAGTTTGCTTGGTGTGTGGAGCACGCCAAATCGTATTGGCACGTAATCGTGCTTCAAGACCTTCCATCCGCTTATTCCAGCGTTGAGAATCCGGAGGCGTTACACGCCCCGATTCAGCCGCAGAATGATATCGACCCAATGCGGTTGCAGATCTAAACAAAATATCTTTCGCAACCTCAGAATCATTAGACTGAAGGGCTGTTTCCAACTCATTATTAGCAGTTTTTCCTCGTTCTGTCCACTCGCGAACCAAAATGACATCGCGCTCGCCAGAAACAAAACCTCCACTTGGAACGCAATTGGATTCGGGAGCTAAAGAAATACGAGCGCGCAAGCGTCCATCGCTTCCCCAGGGTAAAAATTCAGCACACCAAAGTTTTCCAGATGAACTCAATTTGAGAACCAATCCTCGATCGGTCGAAATTGTCTCTTCGATAATGACTTCACCTTCTGGAAAATTACCCCAAGATTCGAGCCCAGCGATCATAGAATTCCAATCACTAGCATCGATGGGCTCGATAAATTCTGCTTTCATCCCGATTCCAGCGACTATGATGTGCTCAAATCCTTCAGGTGCTTCAGAATCGGACTCAATCTGCCGCATCGCGGCAGGCCGCCAAACAGATTCTGTCACGGACATTGTGTCAACCCGACACCCACGAAGTGGTATCTGACTTCATGGAATCGGTAGCAAATCCTTGAAACATGGAAGGACTAGGCAGGTCTATGGCAGAGGTATCCGACATCCCCCTCGCTGTCGATATGGACGGTACTCTAATCCTTAGCGACATGAGCTATATCAGCATCACCCGTGTACTCTTCCGTCGCCCGTGGATGCTGGTTGGAATACTTGTCAACGAATTTATAGGAAAGCGAGCGCAATGGAAGCGCGACCTTGCCACAAAACTGAATTTTGATCCGGCTGAACTTGAATATCATACGGCTTTTCTCGACTGGCTAACCGGTGAGGCAGCTCGTGGTCGCACGTTAATTTTAGCAACTGCATCAGATAGAATCGTTGCCGAGCAAATCGCAGCACATGTTGGATTATTCTCCGATGTGATGGCTTCAGATACCAAACACAATCTTCGCTCGCACAAAAAAGCCGAAGCATTGGTCGCTCGTTACGGTGATGGGGGCTTCGGTTATTGTGGAAATTCTAAGCATGATTTGGCTGTTTGGGAGCGGGCGGGCCAAGTAATTGTGGTCAATCCTGAACGTGGTTTGCTAGAGAAAGTTGGCGAATCTGCAGACATCGTTTTTGAATGATTCGCAATCCGACGACTTTAGGCACAGCGCACATTCGGTAGTATCATGGGTCGTGCGCGGAAATCAGCTGGTCGCCGCCTCGACAGGTTCGCAAAATGGCTTCTAAAATTCAGAATCGTCGCAATTCCGGCGGCAAAAATCGCTAATTCTAGCACCGCCTGGAGTTTTATTTCCAGAACTGATCGAGTCAGAGTAAATCGATTACGTGATCGAATCAAGCAAGAAATTCTACCCGAGCACATATCAATAATCATGGATGGAAATCGGCGCTTTGCATGGAATGAAAATGTCGAGAAAAACATCGGTCATACTCAAGGAAAAGAGAAATTGAAAGAAGTTATGGATTGGATTCTTGACCTAGAAATCAAATATTTCACAGTCTATGCTCTTTCAACAGAAAATATCTCAGAGCGCGACCCAGACGAACTCGATGCGCTCTACGACCTCTACGTCAAAGGACTTGACGAAATCGCAACTGACCCTCGAATTCACTCAAAGGGCGTAAAAGTGCAAGCGGTCGGACGCACTGAATTGCTACCCGACCACGTACAAGAGGCGATTCAGCAGGCTGAATCGAAAACAAAAAATTACTCAAATTATCTATTCACTGTTTGTTTAGCCTACGGTGGGCGAGAGGAAATTGTCGATGCGGTAAGAAGAATTGCAAGAGAGCATGCGAGTGGGGATCTGGATTTGGAAGAAATAAACACTCAGCAAATATCTGAACGGCTTTACACCGCAAATTTACCCGATCCTGATTTAGTCATCCGAACGAGTGGAGAAGAGAGAATTTCGAACTTTTTACTTTGGCAAATCGCCTATGCTGAACTTCACTTCACCGATGTCCACTGGCCTTCATTTTCTAAGCAAAATTTGTACGAAGCCATCGATGATTTCCAAAAAAGGAGACGGCGATATGGCCAATGAGCAATGCCCAGAATGTGGTAGAGATGGCTACCATAGCCCATCTATTACCGTCGATGCTGTCGCTGTTCGAGACGGTGAATATGGACTGGAAGTTTTGATGATTAAACGTGGACCAAAACCAGCAGAATGGGCGGGAATGTGGGCTTTTCCAGGTGGTTTCGTTGATTATGGAGAGGATCCAGAGGATGCGGTTTTGCGGGAACTCAAAGAAGAAACCGGCGTTGAAGGAAGTAACCCAATCGCATTGACAATTCTCGGTGCACCGGGGCGAGATCCTCGCAAACATTGTGTTGGAATCTTTTATTTGGTCGAAGTCGATTATACCGCTGTCCCTATCGGAGCAGATGACGCGGTCGATGCAGCTTGGTTGCCAATTGACAATTTAGGTGTGGAAAATGTAGCTTGTGATCACGCATCGGTGGTTGATTTACTGCGTGAATAATCCTATGACCTCAAGGTGTCTCGGCGAGTCATGACAAAAAAAGAAGCAATCGATCTCGGAGGCATGCGCCTCGCCCCGTACAGCCCATGTGTTAGTGTAAAAGACCACATTTGGGTTGCCGCACTGAAAGAACAAGCGGCTAAATCACTTGAGAAAATCGATGGGCTGCTCGCTGAAGCGAATTCATCGAAAGCAGATTTAGTAATGGTCACTGTCTTGCTAACTGATATGGCTGATTTTGGAGATTTCAACGAAGTTTACGGTGCATGGTTGGAAGGCACAATTCTACCTGCACGCGCAGCCTTTGCTGTCCGAGAATTACCCGGTGGAGCCTTAGTAGAAATTGTTGCAGAAGCATTCCGTGGTTCCGGTAGCACAGAATAATACAGCAATTCCACGATGGAATCATCAATGAGAAGGTGGAGGATTGGCTATGAGCGTATTCAAGGCTTACGATATTCGTGGTCTTGCTGGAAGCCAACTCGATGCTGAATTTGCCGAGCGCCTCGGAAAGGCGCTCGCAACACATCTGGATGCTAACACAGTTGCAGTTGCCCGAGATATTCGTGAATCAGGACCTGAACTTCACGCAGCATTTCTCGCTGGTCTCACCTCGACTGGTGCGAGTGTTCTCGATTTAGGAGTCACAACAACAGGTGTACTTTACCGAGCTACCGTCGACTTACCGGTTGATGCAGCCGTAGTTATTACCGCCAGCCACAATCCACCTGAATACAATGGATTCAAAATTTGTCGAGGGGCACTACCGATGGCTGGTGAAGAATTACAAGAATTGAAAGCAACTTTTGATGCAGGAAAATTCCGAGTCTCAGAAAACTCTGGAGTTATTACCGAAATGCCTGAATTTGAATATCAATATTTGGCAACGGTTATCGAAAATGCTGGTAAACCAGTTCGTTTAGTAAAAATTGCAATCGATTGTGGAAACGCAGTACCAGGACCGCTTACTCTTCAATTAATGGAGCGTCTCGGAGTTGAAGTCATTCCAGTTTACTGTGATTGGGATAACCAATTTCCAAATCACCCTCCAGACCCGACTCGACCGAAAAATATGGTCGATCTCGCAGCAACAGTAGTCGAAAATGGCTGCGAGTTTGGAATTGGCATGGATGGAGATGGTGACCGAATTGGAGTTGTCGATGAAGCCGGTCGATTTATCCACCCTGACAGATTGATGGCAATTTTTGCAACCGATATTTTGAGTGAACGAGTCAACGGAACCGCGGCGGAAAGAACCGTGTTTTTCGATGTAAAATGTAGCATGGCTTTGGAGGAGGTGATTGTTGCCGCTGGTGGAATTCCGAAAATGGTTCGAACCGGACATTCATTCATGAAACGCGAATTGCGAGATAACCCAGATAGTCCGCTTGCCGGAGAAATGTCAGGCCACTTTTTCCTGCACGATCGTTGGCCAGGATTTGATGATTCATTGTACAATACCGCCAGACTACTCGAAATTATTGCCCGTGATCCAAGCCCAGATAATGGTGGACCGACCTTTTCTTCACGGTTTTCAAACCTTCCAAATTATCCCTCTACTGGCGAAGCAAAAGTACCTCTTCCTGGTGAGCGTGAAACCGTCATGTCCGCAGTTGAAGCCGCCTTTTTAGACATGGAAAAATCAACCGTCGATGGAATTCGTGTGAAATATTCTGACGGTTGGTATCTATGCCGACCGAGTAATACTGAGCCAATCCTTGTGATGCGTGCGGAAGGGCGTAATCAAGCTGCGCTCGATACGATAATCGCAGACGTTAATCGACGAATTGGTGGAATGATTGACTTAGAAAATCTAGTCTAATTATTCCATTCCACCGTTTGACATCAACAGCGGAATTGCAACAATTAATCCACAGATAGCATAGAAAAATATCCCACAAAAACCAGAAATTCCTGCTAATGCTACACCTCCTGAATCTCCCATCCCCATCGAATCTCCTAACAAGAGAGGTGAGACAATTGATCCAATCCAAGAGACACCGAAAGCAGCGAAGATAAACCAAACCCCTTGTTTTTCATATTTCGTCATCTTATATCCACCAAGAATCGAAAGACCGCTTGAGGCCAATCCGAAAAGCACAGTTACAATTTTGTAAGTGACAGAGGTTGTGATTGGGTTACCATTCATATCGGCCGCCCCAAAATCAAACAATGTTAATGGTATACTCAATACCCCAAATGCTCCCAGAATTATTAAAATCCAACCAATTATAACAGCTGCAGAACTTTTCGGGCCGATCAATGGATCACCGGAGACAAAGATTGTTTTAGGGGTAGATTGGTCGGCTGTTGGAGTTCCTTCAAACCAAGGTTGTTGGGTTTCTGCATCAGGAGATTTTTCTTCCATGATATTTGGATATTGAAAATTGCCTTAATCATTTGGCCGGCACAAAAGTAATAATTACAGATTTCCTTATGCAGAAATCTTTGGTGGCCGCGCTGTTGCTACTGTAGCTTAGCTCGGTATTGCATCTGATTCGTAATCAGAAGATCGGGAGTTCAAATCTCCCAAGTGGCTCCATATAAAGAAATCAAGGATTTTTTGTCTCGAGTGAATCAAGAATTGTTGCGTATTTCGCCTTGGAACGCTCCAGTGCATCGATTACCGGCATAAATTCACCAGATAATAACGACAAAACCGAGCCCCCGCCAGTACTATTGTGAGTAACTTGGTCGGCAACACCGCGATTGCTAACCAGCGCACTCGTGTGACCACCACCAACGATTGTCACAGCGGAAGTCTCACAGCACATATTCAAAATTTCAATCGTTCCAAAGGCGAAGCCAGATTTTTCAAAGTAAGAAGCCGGGCCGTTCCATAAAATACAACCAGCATCCAAAATCAATGGGCGCATCGCCATCATCGTCGCGATTCCAATATCATAAATTGGATATTCAGTCGGTAAATTTTCGATGCTTTTTGCAACGCGCTTATCGTCGACACAAATTGCAACATCGATTGGAAGCAAAAATATCTCAGAATGATTCTCTATCAAATAAACTGCCATTTCCCAAGTCGATTCAAATATCTCACCATGTGCATTTCGAATGAAATTTTTATTCCACTCTCCAATATCAATTCCACTCGCCCAGAGCATTAAATTTCCAACTACTCCGACTACAGGAATTGTGTCGACGATTCCCTTGTCAATGAGATTTTTTGCAACCCTCAATGAATCATCGCATTTCGTCCCGCCGAGTACGGCAACATATGGGCGGGGTGGGTCATTAACTGCAATTTGCAGACAGTTTACTTCAGCTGCCATCAATCTTCCTGCTACACATGGAACAACTTCGGCAAAGCCAGTGAGTGAAGGTGAATTTCTATGGGCAGCAGCGAAAGCGTCTGTGACATAAACATCAATATATGGAGCTAATTTTGTGACAATTTCTGAACTTGCAGTGACTTCTGGTGATGCCTTTTTCATCGAGTTTTCATCATCGTGAATTCTGATGTTATCGAGGAATAAAATCTCACCAATATTCAATTCTTCAATCGCTTTAATCGCTTCATCACCACAAATATCGGGAACGAATTTAACCGTTTTTCCAAGCAGTCGAGAAATTCGGTCAGCATGTTGAGACATGTTGGTAAAATCTGATTTACCTGGTCGGGATTGATGACCAATCATGACAATTTTTGAATTATTCATTGATCGTAAAGTAGGTAAAATCGCACGTAATCTACTGTCATCCAAGAAGGCCCCAGTAGATGGTTCGAGAGGAGAATTTACATCAACGCGATAGAATATACACTTGCCACCAAGGCGGACATCGTCGAGTGACAGAACGCCTCCCACGATTACCGCGAAAAGCCGACACCCTTTGACCGTAATGGATGCTCCCACCTTGAATTGCCTTCCCCAATGATATTGTGTCCGTGGGTTAACCCACCTGTATGAACTGGGATGTGGGCCGTTTGTCCGGGCACGATGGTGCCGATTGGCGCGTGCCCGTTTCAGAGTTGGAAGAACGCCGAAGTAAGTTGGCTTCTGCGCTAGCTAAGTCAGGATTTGAGTCAGCCTTAATCGATGATCCTGTAGAATTGTATTATCTGACCGGTGGCCGGCAAAATGGTATTTTGTTGGTTGGTGCTGAAGGTTCTGCTGTCCAAACTACGCATTTTGTTCGTCGCTCTCTCGAGAGAGCTATTTTTGAATCAGGAGGAAGTGATGCTCCCGATCCGATTGTTTCTCAACCTCGCATGGGTGAATTAGCAGATACTATTCGCTCACTTGGCGGCACTCGTACTCCAGCGATGTTGGCTGGAAAATTGCCGCAAAATCGCTGGAATTATTTTACGAATAAATTATCTTCTCTTTCGGATGAAATAGGCGACTGCACACCGATTTTGTATGGATTACGCGAAGTAAAATCGATGTGGGAAATCGAAATGATTCGTGAAAGTGGCCGGATTAATCAAGCGATGTTCGAATCAGTTCTAGCCGGTGGCGGTTTGGGTAAAACCGAACTTGAGTTGGCAGCGATGGCCGATTCTGTTAGTCGCGAAGCTGGATTCGGAGGGCGCATTCGAATGAGAAAATGGCCGATGGATTGCGATCGGGTCGTAGTTGTTGCTGGCAAATCTGGTGCAATCCCTTCCTACTTCGATTCCGCCATCGGTGGAATCGGTGCGAGTCCTATATCTTCCCTGGGCGCTGGCCATGGAAAAGTCGAATCAAACTCTCCAGTCGTCGTCGATATCGTTCACGTTCACCGTGGATATGTTTCGGATTGCACGCGAATGTTTTCAGCCGGCTCATTAAGTGAAAAATGGTTGAGCCGGCTTGATGATATGGTAGAAATTCGTAAAGCGGTCACAGCAAGCCTCGGCCGTGGTGAAAATTGCTCAAAAGCTTGGGAAATCGGCAATGAAATGGCCTCTGAAATGGGTCATTCTGACAATTTAATGGGAATGCTCCCTGATAAATCGTACTTTCTCGGTCATTCTGTCGGTCTCGAACTCGATGAAACTCCGGTAATCGCTCAAGGATTTGACCGACCATTGCCAATAGGTGGGGTGATGGCAATCGAACCAAAAATTATCCATCCAGAAGGTTGTATTGGTACGGAAGATCTCTTTGTACGCACCCCCGAAGGTATGGAATTTTTGACAATGGGGGAGAAATTTCCAATCCATTCGGTCTGGTAATATGTCCAAAAAACCAAACGTTTCAGTGTTAGGCTCTAATAATCTCTCCTCAGTATCTGAAATTGAGAAATTAGTCGAGGACTAAATGGTTGATTACGACACTAAACTTGTGAAATCATTGATGTTCTCTTACCCTGCCGACAAGTTATGTCCCGAGCCAGTCAAGCGACTCAGCGCCGTCTGGCTCGTATTCTCAGAGATCGAAAAGAGCCGCATGGAAAACCTTTCACAGATGAAGGAATCTTGCGTGGAGTCGAAATTGACGATGCGGGAATTGTCGAGTTATGGGTTCGACCAAGTCAGCCACATTGCCCTTGTTGTCTCGACGATTTGATTAATTTAAGAAAAGAGATTGTAAAGGCAAAAGGTATTCTCGCTTGCCATATCGAAATTGTCGGAATTCCTCATTCGGAACGTTGGACTGCTGCTGTAAACGAATAATTTTCAAGATTTCTACTCTTCTTCATTTTTGTGCCACGCTTTTTCTTGTCGTTTCTCGACCTCGGAAATTTTTGATTTAACTCGCCCACCAAGCCACCATATTGCAAATGAGAGGCCGAGAATATCAAAGAGGATAAAAGCCATCAACTTTCCATTGGTAAAATCAATCATTTCTCAAACCTCATAATGGTGGAATTACATCGATATCACATGCACCTTCCGGTTCCATACAGCATGCGAGAATGCCGCCATCTTCAATCAAAAATTCATCGAGACCAGGCGGCAATGGATTTGGATATTCTATTTGGCCAAATTTCAATCGTACCAGACAGGTTCCACAGTTTCCAGATGTGCAATTAGTTGGAATATCAATGCCTGCTCTCTCTGCAATCTCAACAATCGGCTCGTCTTCGGTGATTTCAGCGGAGCCGATTAACAACTCCCCGCGAAAGAATCGAACGATTGCCACGAGCCTGCGAGAAGCCTTCGATTCTTCAATTGCCGCATCGACATCAAGTTAAAATCAGTAATAAAAAGGCAGACAATTGGCTAATTAACGATCTTCCCAGCGTGTCCAGCGACCGGTTTGCTTATTGAAGTAAAGTCCAGCTTTCTTCATCCACTTGTTGAATTTCGTTGCACCCGCTCCTGTTGCTAGAATGAATTCTTCTCGGTGTTCTTGCGCTTGGATGTAACCCTTTGCAGCAATTGTCTGGTCAATCCAATCTTCGATACTCATCAAGCCGCCAGATAACTTGCTAGCTTCGACCGCGGCTTCAAGTTCTGCTACGCTGGCACCAGTAGACTCCAAATCTCGCATCAATAAATCGGTAACGCTCGAGACATCGGTCTTTTTCGGAGGTTGGACAACCTTCAGACGTGGGCCTGAATTTGGATCGATTGTGATTCTGCTTCCATTACTCAATTTATCCTCTACAAATTGCGCCATTGGTGCGCGGAATTCTGTCTCACAATCCCAGCAAATGAGCGAAAAATCACTCAAATCTTCCTGAATATTGCCACCACGAGGATCCATTTCTTCACCACATTTAGGACACGCGTGCAAACAAAGAACTGGAGCGATTTTTCGACGGAAATCCACAATATCTTGCGGAGTTCCGACTAAACCCAACAACTCGTGGTCACGAGCAGCTTCCAAGCCACGTGTTTCTAATTGATCCTTTAATTTTGATCGCTGATTGTTTTCGTCCGCTTCATCAAAAATAGTCTCTAATTTGACGATGAGTTCAATCGTTTTCCCGAGTCGGTTCATCACAAGCTTACGCTCGCGAAATTGTTCGACTTGAGCAATTCGCAACTGCTCTTTCTTTTCAAGCAGTTCAGTATGCAAATCCTTCTGCTCGCGCTTGAATCGCTGTTCCTCAATCTTATCGACTTTCTTTTTCTTGCCTGAATCGGAGAGAACATCGGCTAGAAATCGCTGTTGAGAAGAAGCGCGCGGACCAGATTTTACTGCATCGAGAACAGATTTTGCAATCTCTTCTTTCAATCCGTAATTATTGATTAAAGTTTCAACGTCGAGAGATTTCAAATCACCAACTTTAATTCCACCATCCGAAAGAATCTGGGCGGTCTTGGTATCGATACCTCGACGCAGTAGCGCCAGATAGGTGTCCTTCTTTGCCATGACAATCAACCTCGGTTAGCAGATTGGCGTGTAGCCTCCGCTGTGTCCTGCCCAACCAAGCATCGGCTATGAATGCGTGGTTTATTCGGTCAGAAATCTCCCTCAAATGACGAAATTGCATTTGCAATCATCACCCATTCTTCCGGTTCCATTACATCTGGCCTTTCCTCGAACCATTCAGAATCCAATCCCTCTGGTGTATTCTCATAAATATGGTTCATCGCCGCGTTCCATCTCGCCTTATGCCAGCCCTTAACTCGACTCAATCGTCGCGGCGGCTTCGCAAGCAGAGAACGCAATTTTTTGCGTCTGCTAGCAAAACAATGTTTTGTGATAATTTTAAACATTTTTCGATCAATTGTTCCAACTTCTTCGAGACGATTGACTGGATTCAAAACGACTAGCCGCGAATTGACCCGTGGTGCTGGACTAAATGCACCCCCTGGTACCTTTCTGTCCAGTTTTACATCAAAATCTAACCAAAGTGAGAGCCCGAGTGTGCTGAGTGAACCAAAATGATCCATTGACATTCGCTCAGCAAATTCATCTTGAACGAGTAAAACAACAACATCAAATGGATTTTTTGCATGATGTTGTTGAATTTTTTCTAAGATTGGACTTGAAATTTGATATGGTAAATTAGCAATTAGATGCGATGCTTTTTCAGGCCATTTTATCTTCAATGCATCGCCTTCAATTATTGCTAATTTTCCAGAGCCATCTCCGAAAACACGATTCAAATGGGCGATTGCTTCGACGTCGATTTCTAACCCTGTCACAGTTGCACCAGAGCGAAGTAATTCCAGTGTCAATGAACCGGGACCGGGGCCAACTTCGATGACATGAGCGCTTTCACCTAATGGAAATCCTGCTTCATCAGCTAATTCAACCGAGCGAGAAATTACAGATTTATCTAAAAGAAAATGTTGTCCTAAACTTCTGTCTGGGATGATTCTGTCGCGCAGTAAATCAACTAATAATCGTGAGTCGAGATCTTCCATGTCAACACCGTTTAATTATCGGTGCGAATCATTAAATCCAACAATCGCAAATTATTCGACGGATCTTCCATCTCTCGATGATATCGTTCTGCCAAAAGGCGAATGGAATCAATTTCACAGGCTGCATCCACTTCTTCAAAACTCATCCAACCCGCGCTACCTCTTGATTGGACCATTTTTTGCGCCTTCGAACTACCAATTCCTCCCAATAATTGGAATGCATGAATTTTCAATGAAATTGCATTCGCTCGATTGTAGAAATTCAAATGTCGCTCAGGGTCTGCTTCGATTAAGCTGGCGATTTCATCGATTAATGAATCGGAAGCGACAGAGCTCAAATCACGAAATCGTAGCCTCGAAATTGGACCGATTTGGGAATCACCCAATTCGATTCTTGAAGATGTAGTCAATTCACCTGGATTGTCGACACGTGCGCGGATGATGTAAAGTCGCGGCTCAGAAATCGCTTGCAATTCAGATCCAAACGGGCGTCGGTCAGTGATATCCAAAACTCGAATATGGGTTTCATTGGCTAGAGGGTCTTCCTCATCTGCCGAATCAAACGCTCCGCCCGCATGCATGACACTCACCCTTTCAGACTGGTTATCCCTCAAGAAAGGATTCGTTGAGGGTAATCACCATTTTCCTACGTTCAGAGAACATGTTGGCGGATTGTAGTGATGATTTCCTCGATTTCTGAAGTATCCATCGCAATCCGCTTGCTGGAAATAATCACGCGAACGTCGGAAACTCGCATTGGAGTTAATTCGGCCAATTTTGCGCAAATTTCGGGATTATTTACAAGCTTTTCATTTGAAGTTAAATCATTGTAAAGAGCGGTGAAAATTTTAGGGTCGGTCTTCATTCCACCACGGTTGGTGGAAGCTGCCCACTCAGCGTGTTGTAGAGCCATTATCTGCTCGTATGAGAGTTCTCCACGGCGTTCGTTTGCATCTGCGAGTAAATCGCGAACGGTTGCGTAATCAATAAATTCTCGCTCATTCATCTAAATCATTCCTGGATTGGCCTTAGGTGCTCTGGACGAGCTACAACGGTTTTTGACATGTTTTGATCCTTTACACTAACGATGTAAGCGCGACCTTGTTCACCAGCTATTAAGCCGGTCTTGCCTTGAAAACGACGGTGGGGCATACCCTTGTGTTGTGCGCCGTCGAGAACGATTGCAACGCGATCACCAATCTCGTATTGATGCATAACACGATTAATGAAAATGCGTCCACGCTCAGACTTGCTTTTGCGTAGAATCGAGCGCGTACCTTGGCGCTGTCCGTGTGTGCGGGTAACCATCTTCTCACCTTACTGACCATAGGTCGTGGAAGCGGGCGACCTGCCTCGTATTCTTAAGGACTCGGATTTGCAAAATATTTCACTCCGAGTGAATTTCCTGTACATCGAGCCACAGCACCTCACATTCGAGGTCTCCGAGTACGCTTCGAACCGAAGGCACCGTTCTGCCCTCGTCCGAATGAATCAGTTCCTTGACGTAAGTTCCAGCCTCACATTGTAATGTGAATTGGACTTCGTTGCCGTCGACGATAACGTCGCTAACTGAATTGACCATTCGATGGCGAGTTTTGGCGGCTCTTCGATGAGAAACTCGCTTCGGAGTCTCTTGAGCTAATTTTACACCTGAGAGACCCAAAATTGACTCGATAACGAAGTCTTCCTCTGGCATTTCTTCGACACGGAATCGAATAGTGTAGGATTTTTCTGAACGAGTTTCTTTGACGCGTCGGACCTCAACACGATCCGACCAACGTAAACTATTGATTTCAACGCGATCCTCTGCACTCAAATTAATAGCTTTTTGAATTTCTTCGATATCGATACGACGACGTTGAGGTCGCTTAATTTCCATGACAAAAGGACGACCGCGGCCCAAGCAGCGGACATCAATATCTTCACGGCCCATTCCGTGGAATGAAGTATCTTCAGCGTCGAGAGCAATTCGCAGTGGTTCACCAATCAAATCCTGCACAGAATCAAGATATTGCAAGCCAGTTCCTGAACATGATTCACAACCACCTCCACGCCCACGGCAGGCACGACAAGGCCATCTCGTCTGGGGAATCCCACGCTCTAATTTGAGATAGCGGCCGAACAAAAATACCGGCCGTATATCGACTGAAACACGAAGTGTGAGCCCGTCGACTAGAATCATTAAATCAGGTTTTTCTTTGACAAACTGCACTTCGTTAACACTTGTCAACAAAGCATCTTGAATCGCGTCAACAAAAGCTGATTTCATCGGTTGAGAACCGGGGGAACCATGGCGAGTGCGTATTCGATCTTCCTCTTCAACCAGGTCTTTTGGCAAATGAATTCCGAATTGAATAGAGGAATACTCAACCTCACCTGTTTGGTCGATGATGCGAATTACAATATTCTCTACATCATCGAATAAATCTTCACAAAGTGGACATAAATCAGGCTTCTCTAAAGACTCCAAATCTAAATTTCGGGCGCGGGCTTCAGAGCGAATTATAGCGCCACCAGCCGCGCCCTTCGCGACTGTTCTACGACCAGCAAGACGCTGCAAACAATGGTCGCATGAGCCTATCCGAATCAAATGTTCAATCCCAAGAGGTGCCGGGCAAGGTGGTGCATCCCAGTTGATCACAGAGCCTTGAAATTCAAAATCGTCACCATCAAACCACTCATCTTTAGAGGGTTCTACGGTTTCGACAGTCTCATCAGTATCAACTACAGAATAAGCGTAGCCAGCGCTGGCATAATTCGACCAATCGTCTTCATCAGAATCCGGATTGCCCTGGTTAGAATCATTTGAATTGGATTTGTCTGGCATAATATCACCGATCGCTGGAACGGAGGGAATCCGTATCTACGACGATTGAGCGAAAGAAGGGTCACCTTTGAGCGCTTCGATTCAGAAAATCAAAAATCAAAAATTCATATTCACTGTTTATCGGGCATATTCTGACCGCCAGCATCGCAAATTTGTCTAAGCAATTTGAATGAATATAAACCACTTGAACAGCCGCTTGGCCACTCGAATCTTATGGCATATCTTCCTATTAATCCGACCATCGGCTTGGTCATTTGCATGCGCATCAGAGATTCCTTAAAATCAAGAATTAATTGTTGGTTTTCTTGTCTTGGCCTGCATGATGCACATGGGCAAGCTAGTCTAACTTTGATATAGTCTAGTTTGAATGATTTTTTGTCGGCGAATCTCAAAACACAGCTTTCTTCACCGCGTTCAATGTCAGTTAGTAAATTCTGATTTTCGTCCGACATAGAAAAAACTCCACCCTATTGTGTATCTCACTCAACTGCTCGGCTTGAACCCACTCATTCAATCGCCACGATACTCGAGGTGTTTTTTGATTGGGGTCGCGCGCCCGATATTCTCCATCGCGCTAGCGCTCCGAGCATTGCAGGTGTGGTAATCATGCTTGCAAATAATGACAATCCAATCATCACTGCACAGAAAAGTCCGAAGCTTGCAAAGAAACCCATAGCAGATTGCCCGATGATTAGGAAGCCAGTTACATCCGAGACCGCTGATCCGACAAGCGCCAATCCGGCTGCCCCACCAATCGCTCGTATCGAATTATCAACACTAGCTCCCTCACTTCGCTCTTCCCGATATCGCTCGACGACGTGAATAACATAATCGATACCGACACCCAGTGACATCGCTGCGATGGCTACAGTCACCATATTCAATCCATATCCCGCCATCGCAATTATCGCATAAAGCCAAATCACAACGATGACAATCGGGGTTGTCGTAAACATCGCTAGTGAAAGTGAACGAGCACTCCAACGTCCGGCGCCATACAATAATAGAAGCCCAAGAACAGCTGCAAAAGTTGAGTTTACCGTGAAGTAAACATAAAACAGAATTGCGACGATTATTGGCATCGAAATTATCAAATCACGCAGCGAATATGCAATCCTTCCGGCACCTTCGACAGAAACTGGTCTAAATCCCCACCAGAGCATGATTAAACAAAACAAAACTCCGAGCAGCAAAGATCCTTGCAGCTCTTTTTGCATGCTCGACGATGCGATATATCGGGTAACCGGATCTCCAGTTGGAATCGCCCAAGTCACTGGGAATTCTTCGCTTGTAGAATCTAATTTCGCGCGCTCGGATATATCGCTAGCCGCCAATTCTTGGAATGGTTGCATATCGATTTTCAATTCAGCCAATACCAATCCCACCAGGCTGAATTGCTCAGCGTTGGATATTCCCCAACGCATTGTCATCCGCTGGTATTCAGGCAATTCTCCTCCCTCGCATAGGTGCACAGCAGCCTGGTCTAGTACACAATTTGGTAAGATATAGAGGGCAGAAATACTCGCTGGAATCTCAGGGATTATACCACCAGCAGGAACACCATAAGTGAATAAAAATCCATACAAAAACCGTAAACAATCACGGTCGGTCTCGTCTGGCAAACCTGTTGGTTCAACCGAACAATCTAACGATTCTGAATTCCAACCGGCATTCTCGAATGGCGTGGAATCAATTGCCATACTCCCCTTCGCGAACCAAATTAGTTCATCGATTGCATGCATCTCAGGCGTACCCAACGGCGTCTTCGTATACTTACCTGGATCATTTTCTGATTCGTTCATCATGTTGACTCGAGTGGCCTGTATTGCTGCGTAAACTCTCGGGTCAAGCATGTCGCCTTCGATAATTACTGCAGCCGGTTCACCCTCATCGCTAAATCTTGTATTTACCAAAATGATTCCTTGGGCAAAGTCGGATTCTTCTGCAATGAAATCTTCGACTTTGAAGTCGCCTTCTAAACTCATCATCACCGGTACTGCGAAGGCGGTTGAAACGAAAATTAACACTAGAGAAATTGTTGAATACTTGGAAGCAGTTGTGGCGATATTTGCCAACCAATCCTCTTTGACCATATGGACTTTCGTTGAATCTTCTTCGACGAGTTTACCTCGCTTTTTCATAAATAAATCCAAATCCATTCTGATGATTGGACCCCATAAACCAGTTAGAACAAATGCGGCTCCAACACCAAGAGCTGCTTCGATTCCGAACGATCTTAGTGCAGCAATATCAGAGGTGAGATTGGCAGCGAAGGCTGCCATCGTAGTGAATGAAGTCAGCATTATCGCTCGACCAACACGTGTGAGCGAAGCATGTGCTGCACCTTCAGGAGATTTGCCATCTCGTCGCTCCTCTTTGTAACGGTGTAATGCATGAAGGCTATCGTCGATTCCCAGTGCTAATACTAAAATTGGTAATAAATTTGAAAATTGACTTCGACTAATTATTTTGATTCCGAGCGCATCTCCACCAATAATTCCCCAGCCGATTAATCCCTGCATCCAAAGTAGGCTGAAACCTAAAGTTGCAGTTACGATTGCAACATCAGAAAATCGTCGCAAACTAAGCCACAAAAGTCCAATTATTGCAACTACCATCATTACCATCAAGATTAAAGATTCCTGTAATTCACGATTAACTTCAACGTTAATTCCTTCACCTATCAACATCGAGATTGTTAAATCATCAGAACTTCTAATGCTCGCTTCCATCGCCATCAAAGCCCACTCAACACTACATGGTGCCTCGCCAGATTCGACTGCTGTGCGGCATTCATCCACCGTATTGAGCGGTGGTGTAGTCAAAAGGTTCGAGCCATAGTAAGAATATCCCTCTGGCTCGGAAGCCGCATCAATCCACGAATATGTGAATCCATTATCCTCGAGAGAATCTCGTCCGAGCTGAACTAAAATCCAAGTTGTCGAAGCCGACCATCTTCCAGGACCCCATTCGATATCATTGGCAAATGTCCCTTCAGAATTCATTTTGCCTCCAATCGGGCCAATTACCGGACTGGACTCATCATAGGTGAAGCCGCGATCAGTCGACATCCATCTCAACATCGCACCATCAGAATGCATAATCATGCGATGTACTACCAAATCGATGTGAGATTGAGTCAGATTTGGATCATCGAATTGCAGACATTCGAGCTCCCCGCAATCATTCCAATTCGTCTTAGCCGGAATCGGCTGGCCGAATAGGTTGACAGTATCGCGTGTGAGCATCGATTCATTTGCCATAAATGCGCGGAAATTATCCGGAAGGGCAAGAATCCCGTAAGCGCCCTTTCCGGTCAATTCCGAAACTATCGGACGAGTAAATTCAGCGAGAGGGTTCATATTCGCCCGAGCGACTTTAGTATCGATTTCACGCAACACACTCAGATTCAAAATACCGCCAAGCGGCACTCCTTCACCGACCAATCCTGTGGATTCTCCAGGGTAATCTATACGCTCAAGAGAGGTGGGGAGTTCGTCAAAAAGAACGTTCCCCTCATCATCCAAGTGAGGTGCAATGTTGCTATTATCAATGTTTGATGGGTCGCGAATTGTGACCATAATTCCATACGAAACTTCAGAGGAAGCGAATTCTTGATTCAACACTTTATCTGCAGTTAATTCTGGTGATTCCATATCATATGCTTCAATATCAATCGGCGTCAAACTCGCTGCTAATCCAGGTAACATCAGCAAAGAAATTACCAATATCGAGGTATGAACTATTTTCCGGTGAGGCAGTAATAAATTTGCTACTGACTCAAAATCACGAACTTCGTGCACGAGCCGGCCTAATGCGCTTTACATTTCACACTACCTTATGGTACCTGATGTGGCTACAGCCCAGACTGTCAAACAACTTGCAGCCCAACTGAAGAAGAGTAATTCTCAAATCGATGTACGAATACCCATAGCGCGCACAACGCACCATCCTGCACGGGCCTCCCACATGCAGAATGCACCGCCGAAGATACTTCCTGTTACAGGGAGCCAGAATATTGGCGAAGAGAGTACACCGAATACCATCATGAGTCCAAGAATGATTCCTCCAGAGACCAAAACGATTCCAATTTTCAAGCGAAAAGCTTTGCCAGCAGCACCAATGTTGCAGGTTAATGCCATGAGTTACCGTTTTTATTTGTAGTATATCAACAAATGTTTTTTCAAATAAGCGTCAAAGACCTGAATCGCGTAATTTTTTTAATACGGCACGCTGAGCTTTTGTCAGTTTTTCTGGCTCAGATAAGACGAATTCGATGTCGAGTGGCCCACCGTCGTGACCATGCCCTTGCAATCGGCGGCGGTCACCAATTCGAGTGCCCTCAGGGACTTCGATTTGCACTCGTTTTCCAGTCGGAGTCATGATGCGAACATTTCCGCCTAGTTGCATCATTGTGAACGGAATTTGAACTTCTTGAACGAGGCGGCCATCCTCCCATCGACGACCTTCTTCTGCATCTAATCGAATCTTGATTAGAAGATCCCCAGGCTCACCGGATGGGTGTTCATGACCCATTTTCTTCAATCGCATTTGTTGGCCATGTGTAGCACCGGATGGAACCTTGACTGTGATAGTCGATGTCTTCGAACTTACTCCAATCCCATTACAGATTATGCAACCTTTTGCACTACCAAATGATTCACCATTACATTTGCTACATTTTCGTAATCGACGATGACTAAATTTCACTTCAGTGCCATTCAATGCATCGATTAGACCGATATCCAAGCCAGATTCGATATCTGCTCCACGAAGGGATTCAGCAGCCTCATGACCGGCTTGTTGACCAGCGGTTTGGCCACGCCGTCCTCGTTGGTTCTGCCTGCCACCTGTAACATTTTGATCGAATCCAAATCCAGCAGATCCTGAAGGTGCGCCACCGCGTGAGCCCATGAATTGAGAAAAAATATCTGACAGATCAATGCCGCCGCCGCCAATTCCTCCTCCACCAAATGGATTGCCGCCGAAAGGTCGACTACCTCTGAACATATTTTGCATACGTTTCTCTTCGTCAAATTTCTTGCGCGCCTCAGCCGAGCCTACCTGTTCGTGAGCGGCTTGAATCGCTTTGAATCGCTCTTCTGCAGCAGCATCTCCAGGGTTACGATCTGGATGATGCTGGCGAGCTAACTTGCGATAAGCACGCTTGATTTCAGCATCAGTAGCATCCTTCCCGACGCCTAAAATTTGGTACGGGTCATCGGACATTAGCCATTGTCGGGAAGCCGAGATTATTCAACTCTCGGAATGAAATCACTAAAATTTTCAGAAGAAATGTCAAATTGAGAGAAATGAATTGCGATTAAGTCAAGATATTGAGCACGTTCGCGAAAGCATGGGATTGGGTTGGTGTTGTTTTCGAAACTATGTCGCACACGCAAAAGAGATTGGTGGGGATATCTCGGAATACCCTCGTTTTTTCCTCAAACCTGCCAGCTCACACGTTGAAGCGGATGAGAATGGAAACAATGTAATCGAATTATTACGAGGCGATGAACATATCGACCATGAAGTCGAATTGGTAGTTCGCCTCGATAATAACTTGCAGCCAGAAGCGATGTGCATCGGCTGTGACACAACGAACAGAACTAGGCAAACCCACGCAAAAGGCAAGGGATGGCCGTGGACAGAAGGCAAGGCATTCAGAGGTAGTGGGGTGCTCGGAACTTGGACGCAATACGACGAATCTGCTGTACAATTGACACTTTCAGTGAATGGCGAAATAAGACAAAATGACTCAACAAAATTGATGATTCACTCAGTTGCAGAGATTATAGAATTTCTCAAAGAATGGTATGACCTCAGTCCAGGTGACTTAATTTGGACAGGCACACCAAAAGGAGTTGGCCCGATGAAAATTGGCGATGAAGTGAAAGCAGAAATGCGAAATTCAGGCGGCGAAATTATCAGTAAATTTTACGCCATCTGCCAATAATAACAACAGGAATTATTGGGACGTATTCAAAAAGGACACCACGAACGCCGAGTCGATGAAGACCGATTTTGAGTTCAGTCCAAGTTTTACAATGATGACCGCCCACCTAGCTCCTGGCGAGCAAATGAAGGTGGAACCAGGAGCTATGGTGGCTCAATCACCAAGCGTTAACATGAAGTCCGGGATGTCCGGCGGATTGATGAAGGGATTATTCAAATCAATGGTTGGTGGAGAGTCATTCATTTTGAATACATTCACCGCTGATAATTCAGGCGGCTGGGTGTCAATCTCACCGGGCACACCAGGCGACATCAAGTCATTCGACCTCGCCCCGGGTCAGAATCTATTCATGCAGGGAGGAGCATTCATCGCTTCGACTGCAAATGTTGAAACCGACACAAAATTCCAAGGAATGAAGGGAATGTTTTCCGGAGAAAGCGCATTCTTCCTCAAGGCTAGCACTACCGGAGGAAATGGCACAGTATTCTACACCGCATACGGTGCAATCAAGGAAATCGATGTTACACCTGAAAATCCAGTTATTGTCGACACCGGTCATGTTGTTGCATTCAGCGACAACGTCGGTTACAAAATCGGCAAAGTCGGTGGATTAGGATCTTCATTAGTCGGTGGAGAAGGCCTCGTAATGAACTTCAGCGGCAACGGAAAAGTTTGGATTCAAACTCGAAATATGCAATCTCTTGCAGCCAAGTTGATACCATTCTTCCCCACTCGGTCTAATTAATGATGTACACGCGAAAATCTATTGCAGCGGCTCTGTTGCTACTGTTAATCGTAGCACCACTCTCAGGCTGCTTCGGTGGCACGAGTGACTCAGACTGCGCCGAAACGGGATATTGGATAGATATCTCGGTGGATTCACCCTTCCAAGACACTTGCAATGACCATTTTCGTCTACAGAGATAACGATGGAGTCGAGTGGCTCATCAACGAAACTTCGATTGACACCGGAATAGTACTCATCAACTCGATTTACAATCCATCAGGAATCCACTTTGTTCTCGATGAGATAATCTGGATTGATGAAGCATTTCCAGATGTCCAAGACAATGATGATGGGGAAGAGAGCGAGAAACCAAGTCAACTGAACAATTCGGGGGAAAACGGAGCGGATTTCGGTGACCAAGTCCAAATCTCACAACTCGGTGAGGAATTCACTCAGAATTATAATCCAGCCAATGTCAACATCGTTATGCAAAGCACTGGCTGGGGTGCTTACAGCATGTTCCCGTGGTATACCCGGGAGTACTACTTCAGTATGGTGCGCGCTTCGACATTCGCAACAAGCCCTGTTCCGAGCCACGAACTAGGGCACTTTCTCGGGCTCTACCACACTCACCAGTTCCATGATGACCCAAATTCAGATTCGGACCTCGCACTAGCCTTCGTTTGGGCGCAGGACTGGGTTGAACCAACCGAACAATGCTTCCGAACTGGCGATTTCATTTGTGAGACACCTTACGATTGTTACNNGATCGCAGTGAAATTACAGTAGATCAGGGGGCACGAGCCCGTTACTTCATCTTGTATATGGTCGAGAACGAACGTGATGGAAACCAACTCGTTCTTGTTGAATGAACCTCTCGCACGGCTCGGAGGTATCGAATGTCCGGTGCGCAGCAAGCAGGTGAGATGGGTGCGCGCCGCATTACCAACACTTGGCTGATCGACCACGATGGGCAAATCCAGCACGGTGATTTCATCCTCAACGCAGACGGCTCGTATGCGACTAGCAAAGGCGACGAAGATGTTTTGGAAATTATTGACGGTACCGACCGACTAATCACCCGCTCATTCCAGAACTGGCACACCCACCTTGCGATGATTCTCAATCGTGGAATGGGTGAAGGTCTGCCATTGATGGAATGGCTTGAATCAGCAATTTTTCCAGTCGAAACTCGACTAAAACCCCAACTCATCGAAATCGGCACGCGTGCAGCGGCAGCAGAAATGATAGCGACAGGAACTACATTCGCCTGTGACATGTATTTCCACACTGGAACAATTGGACATACACTAGCTGAAACGGGTGTCAGAGCAATTCTCTGTGGCCCGATTACAGACGGACTCACACCAAACTTCGCGCCCGGTTCAGGCGATGCTTTACGACACATGGAGAATCTTATTTCCAACCCTTCCCCACGACCCGGGCGCATTGAGTACGGGGTGGGAACACATTCGGTTTACGTGTGTGACGAGGAGATTTTACTCAAGGGTTCAGAACTTGCTAAAAAAACTGGGGCTATGCTTCATATTCATACTTCTGAGACAAGGAAGGAGGTTGCGGATTGCCACGCAGAGACGGGGATGTATCCTGTCGAATACCTCGATTCACTCAATTATTTCACCGATGGAACCACCGTTTGTGCGCACTGTGGATGGTTGACCAAACGCGAGATGAGAATACTCGCTGGCCACGATGCACACGCGGTTCACTGCCCTACCTCAAACCAGAAACTCGCCTGCGGAGGGACAATGTCCTATCCAGCGATGAAGGATGCTGCAGTCGATGTGAGGTTGGGAACAGATGGTTCGGCGAGCAATAACTCGCTCGACATGCGAGCCGAGGCAAAAAATGCAAGCTTGATTCAAAAACACGATCATTGGAATGCGAGAGTATTGGATCCAATTGCGACTTGGCAATTGGCGACAAAGGAGTCCAAAGATTGGGTGACTTGGGATTTAGATGATATTCGTATGAAACCTGTTGGCAGAAATGGACGCCGCCTATTGGCAAATGTGCTGTATTCAGGCGGGCGTGTGATGGATGTTTTTGTCGAGGGTGAGGCGTTGCGACGGAATGGTAGGACATTGACAGTTGATGAGCGGGCGGCTGGAGAAGCACTCGATGAGGCAGTCATTGATTACTACGCTGACCTCTGAATCAAAGGGTACCCTCTGAGTCAAACCACATAATAGCATTGGGCCTTAGATTGAATTCCGATATACAGTGGAGAATCGTCAATCATCTTCATCGTCGTCTTTACTCGGTTTCGGAGCCCAAGTATTGCGTGGGAAATAGGCTGAGATATTCTTTTCTGGCCAATTTATCTGGTGAATCTCGTATTCACCGTATACGTTCTCTACCACATACAGCCAGACGGAATATGTGCAACCTGGGTGATTACTAGGCTCCTCCCCATGGTAAATCAATCCCATCCTGAGTTGGGCTTCACTGATGTCTTGGTCTCCTTGCCACTCTCCTTTCCACCCTTTTACTTCGACCACACGCACCTCATGCCCCCTCTTGAAAACCAAATCGTGACCGACTCTCTCTTCTTTGAATTCATCATTCCAAGATAGTGGTTCCCATCCCTCATTTTTGAGTTCTCTTAGAACTATGCTCTCTGCCGCTTTGCCCGTCTTCTTTCTTTCATCGGCGACTTCCTTCCCTGTTTTTCCTTTGATTCGAACTGCTTCCTCCTCGCGTTTATCAGAATCTTTTGGTTTCTTACTACTTCTCGTTCCTTTTCGGGCCCTCTCCATTTCTTCTTTAGTGACATCGTCTGGTTGCCCTAATGGTTCATTGAGTGTACCTCTCTGTTTGGGGGAGCGCGATAGTGACTCAGTGCCATCATCGCTGTCTCGTCCAGAATCGGGTTGATCAGCTGACGATGCGCGAGGGAGTATTTCTATCCCCTCATCCCCTAACATCTGCGAAGCGTCATCGAAATCTTGGTTCGAGTGTGCTGCTCCGAGGCATTGGCTAATGGTACCCTCCAGCGAGGAGGGGGATTGAATCTGGTTTGTCAGGAAACTGGCGACCTGGTTCGACCAGCGATTGCCATCGCCGGAGAGGTGGAGGGTGACCTCGCCCCAGTCCGAGTATTGAATTAGGTAATGCGCACGCATCTCATTGCCCTCCAGGGAAACGGATAGCGGATATTTGTCGTAGTATTTCACCTCGAATTCGAAGGACAAATCGAGAGAGCTCATCAGCCTCTGGATATTGATTCGAGCTTCACTTGACTGCGAAACCGGGTTGTTTACTTCCACCTCATTGTCTATCAGCTTGAGGTGGTCTGAATCGAATAGGATATTTTCCAGAGTCTCCAGTTCCTTTGGAAGTTGCTCTGGCCGTATTATACGACTCGCTAAATCACCGAATCTGTGATTATCTTTGATAAATTGTATGTAGGCAGTTTCATTGTCAGAACTCCAGTTGCCATCGTACCTCAAGAAGCGCCCGTTTTTGAATTCGTCTGGATTCTCAGCGAGAATGATTGAGTTGGCCTGACTAAGGTAATCCCAGTGGTGATCATTGATTCTCTCAAGACCAGCCCTTGAAAATTTCTTGACCATCTCCTTTGCCATTGAGCTATCAATTGTGCTATTCGGTTTGAATCCAATATCTCCCAAGGTATCTCGGATCCCTGCATCAATTACACTCCATCTCCCAAGGAATCCGCCCCAGTCATCAAAGTCTTCGAGGTCGATGAAACGCTTTAGTGGGGCACTGGATTTGCCATTCGTAACCCAGAGTACCTCTCCAACCAAGTCCACTAAGTCGTCACGACTAATTTTATCTTCAACCCTGATTTTCTTGACGAATTTACTGAATAGTTTCGGCTCGCGGCTCGCGGGTTGTTCCTTCCAAGCTTGAAGAGCTTCTTGCGGGTCGTCGGGGAGGTCGGGGCCGAACCTGATTCCTTTTTCTGTGTACAATTTTATCGTTTCCTCGACCAATGTCACCTGTTTCCCTACTGGTGTCTTCCCCTGAGGTGGCAATGAGGCATCGTTCGGCTTGCGCAGTTTCTTATCGGCGCACGGAACCCAAGCGACTTCTCTCAATTCAATGAGCCATGAGCAATCCAGACTAGGGTATTCGGGCGAATGTGATCGATTAGCATATTTGTATTTCAGTTTCAAATATCTTTTGGATTTTTCAATCGCTTCTTTCAATTTATCATCTGGTTTAGATAGGTATCTGCTTAGGACTTCCATGTCCTTGCAGCCGTTTAGCGGGATGCCCCAAGTCCAATCACGTGCTTCATATGTCATGTCAGTTTTTTTCCCGGGGGGTGGGGATTTGCCACGGAGGAAAGACTTCGTTTGGCCTTCAGTCATTTCCTTAGATAGTAATGTAGGTTTGACGAAGATTGCGCCTGCCCGCTTGAGGAAGTCCTTGACCTTGACCTTGTCCTTGACCCTATCTTTAGGTCCATCGTAGCTAAATATCTGATTAGGGAACATCAGCCCAATCTTTTCGTTGGCGAACGGTGGGCCAATAACGCAATTCTCCTTTTCGATTGGCCCAGTAGTCGAAGTTAGGAAGGTGATGTCCTCGGGTTTGTCAATTCTGAGGCAGTAACAGAACATTGCAAGAACATTTTTATTGTCTCTTGGGAGATTCAATCCTCTAACCTTTTCCATTATTGTTGTCGCAGACTCCTTGGCTTTCTTTTTCCACTTGTAGCCAGGTTTGGAATGACTCTGCCAACCCGTTGTTTTGATTTCCCTCAGAGATTTATGGACTTCTATGGTGTCTTTCACATCTGGATGGGAATTGATTAGGGCCACATGGATTGGACGTTCGACTCCTGTCTGAATTGGTAGTGACCAGAATGCTATTTGGGGGCCTAGGATATTTGTCCAACTATTATCCCTAGCAGCGGGCAGTACCTTTGGGCCGCGTGTCTTGTGGTTTTGTTCATCCTTTTCATTAAAAGTTGTTATTTCGTTGAGTATGTCCAGGATGTGCTTGTAGTCATCGGGATTGTCTTTATTCCACAGAGACCTGATTCCCCCTTCATCCATATCGGAAATTTCGGGAAACGGGAGGAAACCAGTTAGTTTCTCCAAGTATCTGATGGCATTGCTTTGAATGGCTTTGGTATCTAGAATTGGACAAGTGAAACAATCCCTGTTCAGAGATTCGTATTCTCCACCATCCATGTTTTTGGGCTTGGGTGGAATGTCACGTGTTTCTGATGGAGAGCGAAGCTTGCCGTCAGAGCAGAGAATAAAATTGCAGTTTGACAGTTTCTCACGCAATATTTCTTTGAATGCGTCGTCGTCGATGAATTCCAATCCAGTAGTTGGTTCCCAAAGGTCATCTGGGAAGATGTCTAGGGCGGTGGCTCTCTCCTCTGAGCTGAGATTATCAGGGAGCCATTCAAAGTATTGTCGAATCAACTCTGGAAGCGCACTGAGCAACTGACGGTGCCATGACCCTGCTTCATGTTCGGGTCTGAGTTTCGTTCTCTCTGAATTCATTAGCCAATCTGAGTCGATTCCTATGTTGAATGGGAAGTCGTGTCCGAGAGATACCAAGCAGAACATCTTTCCAGAATCCATCTTCTTTGGCTTCACTTTCTGCAAGGTGCCGTCTCCGCCAATCTCTGCATCGAGCTCTTTCAGCAAACGGACTGTCCTAGTGATGGTCTTGACGTTCCTATCTTCATCTCGCACCATCTTTCTGCGTCTGGTTTTCATCTCCTCTGTCGCTTCCTCATCGAGACTAACCACAGCATCTAGAACTAAGAAGTGCATTTTTTTGATCTCGTCACTATCCTGTGAAGCAGTGACTGAGATTACGTTATTACCTTCGTTGTTTATTCTGAATTCATAGTTATCTATTCTCAGTGTTTCTAGAGAGTTGCTACCACTCCCGATGACAGCGAGATCCATCAAATCGATTGAGTCGGGGACTTCCGAGAACTTGCTTATTGCCCGTCCTTTGGGCCGTTGGAAACGAAACGCTGTCGTCATCCCAGTGTGGCGATCAAGGGGCTGACTCTCCCACTTAGGGGAATAGAGCTCTTTGATGTCGACCTGTTTCCCCTTGAACGGTGCTTGCAGAAGGAAGGAGATTCCGTCGTCCGAGACGGTGACACTTTCGAAAAAGCCCGTGAAAGATTTGAATCCGATACCCATGAATCCGACGCTGTCAAGTCCCTTGGTAGACAACGCAAACCCGCATAGCCCCTGGACTGCGCCACTATTCAGAGGATCAGTCCCATCGTGCTGTAGTTCGACAGTGTTATCGCCAACGCTCATACGGATGTTCTTTGCCCCGACATCAACGGAATTCTGGATGATTTCGTTGAGAAAAGACCATGGTTCAGCTGTGTCAAAAACTGTGCGAATCTCATCGAATATTCCCCAGATTTCTGGGTCTTTATCGAATCGTTCCCTCTTCTCCTGAAGAACTGAACGGGCTTTATCGAACTCCGCCTTTGATGTCATTTAACCACCAGTCTTGGGTACCGACGTTGTCTAAATCATATATTACACTTATTGGCATATTACAGTGGATTGTGCAATGGTTTCAGGAGGTTGCGCGCCCTGTATATGGGCCTAAACAGAGAGATTACACATTGGTTGTAGAGAGTCCTAGGGAATGAGTCACTCACGTCGAGTCGCAACTAGAGAGGGTCCAAGTGCTGCGGTGATGATTTAAGGGTGAAAGAGGAAAGCCGCACCAAGGATGGCGTAAGCACCCAGAAGCATAGCTCCCTCAAGCCAATTGGATTTACCATCCGCAGCAATCAAATTAACTATCATCACAGCGAGAAACACAGACACTGTCTCAAGTTTCCCGAATTCAAAAGTTAGAGGCACCCCCAACGCCCACGCAATCAATACCATCAATGGAGCGACGAATACTGCAATCTGCGTCGAGGAGCCGATCGCAATTGCGAATGAGAGATCCATCTTGTCTTTGGCTGCCACCGACACGGCGGTGAAGTGTTCAGCAGCATTACCGAATAATGGCAAAAGAATCACTCCGATGAAAAGGTGTGGTAAGCCAACATCATCAGCAGCAAATTCCACCGAACGCACGAGAATCTCAGCCATCCAAGAAACCATAATTGTTGCCAATACCAATAATAGAATTGCATTACGTTGAGTCATCACAGGCTCTTCACTATGCTGACCTTCGGTGGCGAACAAATGTACGTGAGTCTTGAATTGAAATAATAAAAATAAACCATAAAGTGCCAAGAGAATCACTGCTGCAATATGACTGAGATTTTCAACGCCAGCATTGCCTGCATCCCCTCCAACCGCCGAGTGGAAGACTGTAGGGACAACGAGGACCATCACAGCGAGGAGGAGAAGGGAGCCGTTGGCGCTGACTTGGGTCTCGGAGAATTCCTGTTCTTGAAAGCGGATACCTCCCCACACGAAAGAAAGACCCATTACCAGTAATAAATTCCCCAAAATACTGCCAATCAGACTAGCTTGCACCAGATGCACCATCATATACGCAGTCTCACTACCAATACCGACTTTGTAGGCTGTCCAAATCGCGAGGAAAGCGATTATCATCTCAGCAGCATTTCCGAAGGTGGCATTGAGGAGGCCCCCTAGAGACTCAGATGTCCGCAGAGCTATTTCCTCGGTTGCTCGTCCCATCAAGAAAGCTAGCGGCATTATGGCTACCATCGAGGTGAAGAAAGCCATAGTTGGATTATCTGCAAGGTATGCATAGTAGCAGGCGATAGGTACCGCAAGCAGAAGTAAATTGAGTTTTGTTTCCCGTGGATCTATGGCCTTCATCAGGCTGACACTCTCGTCCATGCCCCTGCGCCTGCACCATTATGGGTCAATGTTGCGCCTGCCTCTCGATGCGTTCATGGCTTCCTCCACTCGCCCAAGACTCGTGGAGAACACCTTCCGACTGGCTCTGACCGGCACTCCCGGCACTGGCAAGACCACTATTGCAGCACTGCTTTCCAAAGAGGGTTTTGTGATTGTTACAATTGAAGAATTGGCTGAAATCGCTGGCGCTCTGGGCGAGGTTGATCCCGCGGATAATGCTCACCCGGTAGACCTCGATTTACTTTGTGACTATCTCGCTGAAACATGGGAATCGGCTCCTTCCTCACCGATATTGATTGATGGACACCTTTCGCACCATCTCCCCGCTGACGCTGTCGTGGTGCTCCGCTGCGACCCAGAAACCCTGCGCGGACGCCTTGAGAATCGTGGTTATTCTGCGGCAAAAACCGAAGGGAATCTCGAATGGGAATTGCTTGGTGGTGCGTGGAACGAGCGTGAGGGTAAGGCACCATGGGTCGAATTTGATACTAGTGATGAGAGTGCTGAAGCAATTGTTGCTGATATTTCCAAATGGATTTCAGATGGCTTCAAACCGGCCGGCCCTGAGGCTGAGATAGATTGGATAGCGAGGATGGATGACTAATGTTCGAGAAAATGCGAGATACCTGGACAAAAGCCATTCAACCCCTCGTCGTACGGATGGGAGACCTCGACCCGAGTGTTCTGACATGGACTTCACTGGTGATCTCTCTTGCTGCGTTTTACTTGCTTGCCATCGCCGGCTTGGACAGCACCGGATCGATGATGATCATCGGTGCTGTTATCCTCGTTTTGGTAGCAGGTGTGCTCGATGCTATGGATGGGGCTTTGGCCCGCCACCAAGGCACTGCGGGGCCTTATGGCGACTTTTTGGACCATTCGATTGATAGGATTGTCGACATCGGGCTTATCGTTGCTATTGGCTATAATACTGCATTTGTAATCGATCCAATAGCCGGTTATGCTGCTGCTTTGCTAACCTTACTTGGATCATATATGGGGACTCAAGCACAGTCGGTTGGCTTGGGTAGATTGTATGGTGGATTTAGCCGAGCCGACCGTCTGGTTATCACCTTGGCTGGATTGCTTTGGGCTGCTTATCAAGCAGGAACCGGTAGCGCAGGAATTGATATTTCTGGTATTCATGAATATGCGAATTGCGCTCTTCTGGGTAATGCTGAATTGAATGGCATGACACTTGCTTTAGCTGTTTCATTTTGGGGTGGAATCTACACATTCCTTGTACGTTTTATCGAAACTCGCAAGCGCCTCTTGGCTTGATAATGGACTATCTAAAATGAGCCCTTAGGGCTCAATTCAAAGGGGAAGCATTATGCTTGTTTTAGAGCGCGAGAGAGATTGTGAAGCATCTGATTGACCGTGTTTTAGAATTACAGGATGACGAAGGGCTGCCTTCTGCTCCGGTCAAAACAGAAAATGATTCGGAATTAGCCACCTTACTTTCTAGTCTTCAACCACGCATTCGTGTATATGGATGTGGAGGATGTGGTTCAAACACCGTTGCTCGATTAGAACACGAGGGACTTTTCGATCAAACCTATGTTCGTGGCATGGCGATTAATACCGACGCACAGCATTTGCTCCGTGTTGGTGTCGAAAATAAAATTCTAATCGGAAGATCTGCACGTGGCCGTGGTGCTGGCGGTGATCCCGAGAAGGGAGAACAGGCTGCTTTCGAATCTGAGCGTGCGCTGAAAGCTGAAGTTGAAAATTGTGATTTAGCTTTCATTACCGCTGGGCTTGGTGGAGGAACTGGAACCGGTTCCGCTCATGTTATCGCTAGGCTTGCAAAGTCTGCTGGCGCACTGACTATCGCTGTTGTTTCTTTTCCATTCCTTTCTGAAGGCGCTCTTCGCCGTCAGAATGCTGAGTGGGGGCTTGAGCGCCTTCGCGAGATTTGTGATACGGTTATTGTTTTACCGAACGAGCGCCTGCTAGAGGTTGATGGTGTTCGAGATTTACCTCTCGATGCAGCTTTCCGAGTGGCTGATGAATTGATAATGCGCTCGATTAAGGGCGTATCCGAAATGATTGCGAAAGAAGGAATTGTCAATCTTGACTTCCAAGATTTGCGCGCCGTTATGGAAAATGGTGGCGGAGTTGCGATGATTGGACTTGGCGAAGCGAGTGGGTCTAATCAAGCGGCTGAGGCAACAAAAGAGGCGCTGTACTCACCTCTCCTAGACCTCGACATTTCCGATGCGCGGGGCGCTCTCATCAATGTCGTTGGTGGACCGGGCCTTTCACTTGGTGATACCGAGGCTTGTGCAAAGATTATTCGCGACCAAATCAATCCTTACGCTCGCATCATTTTAGGCGCTACGACAGACCCTACAATGGGTGATGAAATCCGCGTGCTGCTCGTCTTAACCGGTGTTAAGTCTGATCAGATTCATGGTGCTGCATTACACACTCAAATGCGCAATCTGCGCACTCGAACAGTTGAATTCATCAATTGAGTTTAGCCAAACCATTCATTTTGCAAACCCTTTGGGTTTTCCCGGCGTGCTTAAAGAGGGATGGTTGGTCGCCGGGTCGCTAAGAGGGTCAGTTATGTCTATCGAGAACTCAAACACAAGTCCCATCGAGGATAAAGTTCAGGGTTGGCAAGATAATATTGAGGCTCGAATTCGTGGAATCCAAACCAGTCCTTACGCACGAATTTTGAAAATGGCCCGTAAACCTTCCAAGGAAGAATTCCGCCAGACTGTAATCGTTTGCGGAATTGGAATGTTCATTCTCGGAGGAATCGGTTTCGGAATGCTATATTTGATGGATAATTTGCTTCCATCATTCTTCGCTTGGCTTATCGGTGCATGAGGTGAAAAAATGTCAGACACATTTACTGTTTATCTTCGTAATGACGAGAAAATTTTACTGATGCAGCGCGCCGACGAAGTCGCCGATTACCCAGGTGCTTGGGATGGAATATATGGTAACGGAGATCCTAATGATATCGATACTGTTGTCGCTCGCATCACCGAATCTACTGGAATCCCAGCAGATCAACTCGAGTATGTTCGCTCCGGTGATGCTCGAGGCCTCGCGTTTGGAAACCGCTTGAATGATGTCTCCCCACTACTATTCCTCTCAGGAACTAACGAAGTTACTCCAAAGACTCTCTACAAGGGCTTCGAGTGGGTTGATCCTGGTACTATTGGTCAGAAGGAATACGCAACTCCAAAGTTGCGAGAAATGTACGGTGACGTTGCTTCTTACCTCTATATTCTCAAGACTAGTATAGGTCAGGAACAAAACGTAGCTCGAGAGATTCAAGCACGCCTTTCTGGTAGCGGATCTCTCGAAGACATTCAGGGTGAAATTTTTGGTGTTCTTTCACCGAATTTTATGCGCGGATATATTTTCGTTGAAGCTTCTGCACTACATCACGTCGAGAAACTCATCGGACGCGTTGGAGTCGCTGCGACTCCAATGAAAAATTGTAGAAAAGTTCTCGACGGAGAATCACCGCTAGAAGATGTTCTTCCATACTTAGAACCGAAAGCTGCTACAGCTGGAATAGAAGAAGGCTGTATCATCGAAATCAGTGGTGGCGCATTCAAGGGTCAACCGGCTCGTGTAGTTCGCGTTACTGAATCCAAGGAAGAGGTCACAGTCGAGCTGTTTGAAGCTCTAGTACCGGTCGCTCTGACTGTGCGCGCTGACCAAGTTCGCGTTACCCAGCGTGTTGAGTAAGCAATTTACAGGAGAACTCGTTGAATCAATCACTCTCAAATAGTGAAGGTAGGTCGGCGAGGCACAAATACAGGAGGTAAGCACATGTCAGCAAGAAATGAGACACCACACAAAGTGAATCAAGCTCTTGGCGTAGAGAGGTGCAACGGCTCCTGGGAAGAAGCATCTGAAAACTTGACAATGGTTCAAGTTAAGCAGCTTGCTGAGGATCAAAAGGACCGATTAACCGGTGCTGATTTGTACGCACGAAGCCGCGAAATTATGGGCACGTGTGTTTCTATGAGAGTCAAAGTTGAGGGCTTCGAACCAAAAGAAGCACTCAAGCGAATGAGCGAGGGGGAATTCAGCGAACACTTTAGCTGAATGATCACGAAGCGTGGGAGAGGGAAACCTCGTAGACCACGGAGGTGAGATAAATGCAGAAAAATATCACAACAGCAATTGGACAAGCACTTGAGAACTCCCCCGAACGTAAGTTCGTAGAATCGATTGAAATGTCGATTACACTGAAGGATGTCGACCTAAAGAATCCTACAAACCGTATCCAAGAAGAAGTTCGTCTTCCTTCCGGTCGAGGTAAGGTCGTCCGTATCGCAATGTTCGCTGGTGGCGAGATGGCTGCGAAGGCACGTGCTGCTGGACTCGACGTTATCGAGCCTTCTGAGATTGAAGACCTTGGTGGGAACCGTCAGAAAGCACGGAAAATTGCTAATCAATACGACTTCTTCCTATCAGAAATCCCGCACATGGGAACCGTCGGACGATACCTCGGTGTTGTCCTCGGTCCGCGTGGTAAGATGCCACGCCCAGTACCACCGGCTCTAGACCCTGCAAATATCGCAACTGGCCTTCAGAGCACGGTTGTCGTGCGCTCGCGTGATAAGGTCACATTCCACACACTTCTAGGCTCACGTGAACTAAGTTTGGATGAAATAATTGCAAATGCAATGGCAGTTTGGAACCGTGTCATCAGTAGACTAGAGCGCGGTGCAGGAAACATTCGTTCATGTTACATCAAGACCACCATGGGTCCTGCTATCAAAGTCGAGGTGATTGAGTGATTGATTCTAAGGTTGCACCTTGGAAGCGAGATCGTGTTAGCGAGCTCGCTGAAATTATCAACTCCGATGGAGTTGTAGGTATCGTCGATATCGGCGGAGTTCCAGCAGGAAATATGCTCAACATGCGCAGCGATCTTCGTGGAAAATTAACCATGACCATGGCAAAGAAGACACTCATCAAGTTGGCTTGGGAACAATCCGGCCGTTCGTTGGATGAACTTGATACACTTTTCGATAATGCGGTTCAACCAGCTATTGTCCATACTAATGCACTCAACCCCTTCGAGTTATTTAGTGAATTAGAGAAAACTCGACAAGGTCGTGCTGCAAAGGAAGGCGAACTCGCACCTATGGACATCGTTGTCGAGCAAGGACCTACTTCATTTGGACCAGGTCCAATCGTCGGAGAGTTCAACGCTGTTGGAATTCCAGCAAAAATCGACAGAGGTAAAGTCGCAATTCAGAAAACTTCTACCGTTGTAAACCAAGGAGAGGCAATTTCTGCAGACCTTGGAATCATGCTAGCGAAGTTGGATATCTTTCCAATCGAAATCGGTCTAATATTGACCGGAGCAATCGAAGACGATTTCCTATTCCCAGCATCTGCTTTGAATCTCGATTTCAAGAAGTTCGAAGCGGATCTCATTCAAGCAACATCTGGTGCATTCAATCTCGCATGCAATGTTACTTGGTTCTCCAGCACAACAATGCCAACTCTCCTCTCGAAGGCTAGCGGCGAAGCATTGTCTGTCGCAGTCGAGGCAGGCGTCACAAACGAGACGACCATGCCTCTGTTTATCTCACGCGCAAATGCGCGTGTTTTGGCCATTGCTGGCCAACTAGATTCCTCAGCGCTCGATGAAGAGTTATCGGCAGCACTTGGTGCTGCAGTTGCTACGAGCGAATCCGCTGCTGCCTCCTCGGCAGAAGCGGAATCAAAAGCCGAAGAACCGGCTGCTGAAGAGGAAAAAGAGGAAGAGGAGGAAGCTGAGTAAAATAGGTGAGATAAAATGGAATATGTATATGCTGCAATGTTACTGCACTCTGCTGAAAAGGAAATTGACGAAAAGGCTGTAACCGCTATTCTAGCGGCTGCAGGTGTAGATGTAGACGGAGCTCGAGTTAAGGCTCTAGTCACATCTCTTGGATCCGTCAACATTGGTGAAGCAATGGCTACCGCTGTTGCTTCTCCAGTCGCCGCTGCTGCTCCAGCAGCTGGTGGAGCCGCTGAGGCTGCACCTGCTGAAGAAGCAGTGGAAGAAGAGGAAGAAGACGAGGGCGCAGGCTTCGAAGGCCTGGGCTCACTCTTCGGCTGAACACGCTTAGTGAAGGAAACAAACAGATTCTCCGCATAGCGGAGTTAGTCCGTGCGGACGCTGGCTGCTCGAAAGGGCGGACACCGAAAGATTGGCTCAGCCCTCTCATTGTCCAAGCAGCACTTCACAAAAAATCCAAATGGCTTCACACGAATCCATATTGAATAGGCTCCCATCCGATTATCATGGTAGCGAGCCGCTTACTGGAGATCCCTGTTAGCGTGCAGCCTGTCGACGCGATTCGTGCGATGCGATTGATTGCTGAATCGCGAGGTTGGCAGACCAAATTAATCGAAGAAAGTCGAATGGTTCACCGATGGGCAATCGTGATGCCGATTACGCGGCAAGCTCGCGTAATCGGCTTTCACGTAACTTCAGGCGAAGCAACAGGTTTCTCGATTAGAACATGGTCACATACTCCTGGATCCGCAGGTTCGCTAGTATTCGTTTCATTCGAAATCCCACGGCAATTAGAAGGAGATAGGTGGGATTCAATAATCAAAGAATGGGTAATAGGGTTGCCGAGGTGTCCATGGAAATGGACTTTTGGCGAGCGATCACGGCTCGGTTATATGCTGCCAGAATTCAAGCGATCAAGGGTTCAATTTACAAAACAAGGAATTGATACGAAGTCTTGGATTGGTTCGAACTTAGATTTGAGAAAAAAATTCGAACCTTGACAGGGTGATTTCGGGGATTTCCGAGTGGGGAATCATGCAATTTCACTATAATTTTCGTTTCAATCCTCACAGATAATGGAATTGTTTGATAGGGAGAGAGCGGACGCAGAGGCGGGTTTGAGATGGATTTCAATGACTTCGTCGATACGCCGCGTAAACAAATAATGCTGGCTGGCACGGCATTTTTCTTACTTATTTTCCCAATATATTTCGCTGTGATGCCGACGCTAATTGGTGATGATTTAGTTTCGGGTGGCAGTAACGGAATCTCAGCAGATTGGGAAGTTTCTTTCATAGAAACACCGATCTCACTTACGGAATCGATTAATCTTGGTGATGGAGACACTCATGATACATTCTTCGATCTCATGACGGAGATGAACATTGGATATGTTGAATTGGATATTGATTGTAACGACAATGATGACCCCGGCCCTGGTTTCACTGATAGTGTAGATGGTAGTAGTGATGTTAGTCAGGTCGAAGGGGAATTCGCTGATCAGGATGACAATGGAGTGTGCGGGGATGGTGAGAATGGATTCACAATGCGATGGGATGTAACTGACAATTACACCGGTGCTAACTTCACTGCTATCGATATGAGCGAGTCAGAGTTGAGAGAAATGTGGACTGATGGAGAGTTAGGTAGAGGAACTTGGGGCGCCACAATAACAGCACACATCAGCTCCCCTCCAAGCCCCCTAGGTTCCATCGTTGATAATGACGAAGATTACGAAATCATTTGGACTGCGATAACCTATGAGTTGGTTCTGACTCCTGTTGTCGAAGTCGAAGCTTAATCGATTTTACTTCGTCAATTTTCAGAAAAAAATTATTGTTTTTAGCTCATTTTTTTGCATGAATACTGATAATATCACCATTCTGAATTTCATGATTCGCACCAATTACCCGTCCACTCCTAGCATCGGTAGCGCGGATGAATCCGTCTCCTAAATCGCTGTGAACCGCGTAGGCTAGACCCTTCGCAGTGGTTCCTTCAGGCACAAGTAAAGCATCGGGAAGGATGTTTCCTTCACCGTCGATCCAGTGCATGTCATCTTGGACGGGATATGCTACACGGCGGCTTAATCTATCGAAAACGACTGTTGAAAGCAAGCCAATTAATCCGCCGCCGTCCCATTGTGATAAAGTTTCAGAAATAGAAATTAAAGCTGTCCTTTGTGCTTCAGAAAGTTTTTCTTGACCCGTTTTTGTTATTTCAAATTCAGATGTTTCCGGATCTAATTCAATTAAATTAGCAAGTGAAGCACGTCGTAAAGCGAGTTCCGCCTCCGCACTTGTCGGCACTAATACACCACCCGAATTTTCGACGAGCATTGTTAGATCATCCCACGAACTTTTTTCAGTACGATCGGCTTTATTTGCCGCAATTGAAATCGGGAAAAGTCCTGCTCGAATTGTCGCAGTAAGAGTCCCGAGAACTTCTTGACTCCAATTCCACGGAACTCCGGCATCTGGATGATTTTGAGAAACCGCTGAGACCCCGGCCAATATATGAGATTCTTTTGCACCAATTCCAGTTAATTGTTCGAGAAGATATGTTACGAGAGCTTTCTCGCCTTCAGATTGAACTCGTCGCGCTCCGCGCGACCAACTCGACTTGATTATCCCTAAAAGCCAGGCATCGAGTTCATCGAGCAAAAATTTGTGTTCTTCTACCGGATCTGAGCCGCCTTCACCGACTGGATTTCCTTCAATATCGGTCGAACCAGAAACATCGACAACTTGAATCAGCGCGTCACAACGTGCTAAATCAGACAAAAATTGGTTTCCTCGGCCACGACCTTGGTGAGCACCGGGCACAAGACCAGCAACATCGATCAAGGTCACGGGAACAAGGCGTTTGTGAGCTCGACAAGAACCGGATTTGGGAGTGCAGATACTACCAGCACGATGATGGTCTTCTTGATCTTCATCTGAACTTTCTAGCCGGCCTAATGCTTCTTTTTTTGCGCGAAGTTCTGCACATGCACAGGGTTCTCTCAACGGTAACCAAGCGACACCAACATTCGGCTCGATTGTCGTAAAAGGATAATTAGCAATCTCGACTGGCGTTTGAGTGAGAGCAGAAAAAGATGTTGATTTTCCGACATTTGGTTTGCCAACGAGCCCGATGCGCATAAAAATCAAAGTTTGGTTGCGTTGCCTTTCTCATCGGATTGACTGACTGGAACTACCTCTGTGTCGAGGCCAGCTCCACTGGCGAGGATTCGGCGTACACTAGTAGCAGAAGTAAGCGAGTACGAGTCGCTCTTTATCGAGGAAGAATTTGCTGCAATAGTCTCAACAAGTACGCCACGGAACAGTCCACTAATCATATTCAAGGAATGAATAACGGCACCGATAACGACGCCGTAGAACATTACTGAGCCAACCTTGCGCAGTTCTTCAACGAGTGAAACAGGATCTTCGACAGTAGCAGAAATGAGAGCCATGTCGATAAAATCAGCAATCATCGTAATTGAAATTCCAAATAGTGCACCACCAGCAAGCATCCAGAATCCCCAGCGAGCGCGGTTTTGTGAAAGTAAATTACGACCAGTAATTGCTGGGTAAAGACTCAATGAAGCACCGAGGGTGAGTGGAACTAGAACTAGCCAAACAGCCATCAAACTCAACGCGTTTGATAATCCAGCGAGTTCACCTGTACCCGCAACTACATCGGTTTGAACGAAAAGAGCCCCGATGGTGATTGGGATAACTAACCAGGTACCGAGATTCATCTCCACGATACCTGCTCCTTCAACGGATGCATCATTTCCACGCATAGTAATCATCATGTTTCCAGCAAAAGCAATCATTGGAAGGAAAGATAATGCCATCAAAAACGCAACTGTAACGCCATCGGTTGCGCCTAATTCAATTGTAGCAGAATCGGCTAGTGGGCCGAGCATATCTGTAACCATCGATCCATCTGTTGCACCGAGCGGATTGATTGTCATCAAACCACCAACCAAGGTAACGCCAGCCAGAACCTTCGACCAAAGCGCATTACCCGTACTTGCTGAAGCAGCGTAAAGTGCAATCCCAGATGTTCCCAAGAAGAAGAAAGAACCACCGATTAAGTGGTACGTCATCCATTGACCTATACCGGTTGTTACTGCACCTGTTAAAATTGAGAGTGTAACTGCGATAGGTTCGCCGAGAAGGCCGAATACAAGCATCCATGCCGGTAATGCAATCGTGGCAGTTCTTGCCGAGATTGTTAATAATTGATTGACTATTACTGAAGTTAGTGCAAGAATTTGAACGATTGTTCCAATCATCAAGACTGGAATTGTCAGGATGATTGGTGCGTGAGCACCGATGATTAGGAATAATACGGAAAAGGTCCAGAGAAATGAAGATAAAACTCCATTCTTCTCACTAGCGAGTTTGGTACCGACCAACTTTGGAATAATGTGAAGTCCGGCACCGATGATGAACATCGAGACCGACCCATATAGTGCAGTGTATTCACCTGCAGAAATCAAGCTAGCAGCTGAAGGCGAATATCCCCATGACGAAAGTGAGTGAAGTGCATTCGGGTCGTGGGTTAACCAAAGACCTTCAAAGGTGAAAGTAGCTGCTGCGAGCAGCCAAATTGTTCCTTGAATAATCCATGCTTTGGCACCAGAGCCGGCGCGCCCTTCAACGAGATCAGCGCCGGGCCCGAGAGCCTTTTCAAGCATGAAAAGAGACATGCTTTTTGCAACATCGGTGAATATCCAAAGTCCGCGTTGAATCAATAAATAGGCTGCGAATAATCCAGCCCAGAATAGGAGCATCATTGTCAAAACTGTATCCATTCATCATCACCTCACTCGCTTGTTGCCTCCAAAAGCAACGTACCAATTATCGAAAAAGCTCCAACCATAACGCCTAAGATAAAGAACCAAATTCCTGAGTCAAAAATTCCTGAAAAGATTGGTAAAACACTGGAAATAACCGGTAATTCCTGGCCGGGGTAAAGTAGACTAAACATCACTAAGAAACTGAATGTTGCTACCACACCAAGAGCCAAAAATACCCAAGATGCGGCTGGCTCTTGTTCTCCTTGGAGAAATTTTTCTGTTGAATCAATTCCACTGTTCGACATAATCACACCTAGTGCATTCCCATAGGGAATGCTCCGACCAGTGGTAATTGACCCTTAAGCATTAGGCGAAAGGGGGCGAAGTTTGAGACCGGGCACATCATGGTGCACGAGCCAGATCGACAGCCAGTCCACGCCGATCAGTGCCTGAACCGAGCGGCACTGGAAGAATTGAATCATTGATTATTTCAGCTCGCCATACCTTTTTGCAATCGCAATCGAGTCCTCTGAATTCGTCAAGATTTCGAGAAACAGAATAGCGCTCAATTGCGGCTACGACTTCAGCATCGCACTTCTTGCAATTATGTGCACCACGGATTCTTCCCCCAGCAGTAGGATGAACAATTGTACGACAATTTGAATCCACTATATCATCGTGTGTGCACTCAATCATCTCAACTAATGACCAGAGCCAAGGTGGGCGATATTCACGATTTCGAAAAATTCTATCGACGATGGTTCCCTTTTGAATATTCATTGGATTAATAGAAACCTCATCGGAAAGAGGAGCTACCTCTCGTAACCATTCATTGGTCAGGTTGAGCGCGTCACCCTCAGACATGAATGGTGGTTTGAACAGTAGGTATGTTTTGACACGAAGCCCTGCTGTTCGTAAATCATCAACTGATTTTCGCCAAGTTTTTGTCGAAAATCCTTTGTTACAATGAAATCGAAGAACCGTATCATCCAATGCTTCGAGGCCGATTGCAACCGTGCATCCAGGATGACGCTCGGCCACCCAAGCAAGTTTATCTGGATGACAAAGATGAGCTTGCGCCTCAACGATCAAATGAAGACCTTTTTCATGAGTCTCCTTTAGAACGAAGTCTTGAAATTCAACAGGAATTTCTCTGTCTTCAAAAAAGGTTCCAGAGGTGTAAACTTTGACCATAGAACAGCCATTAAAATCATTAGTTTTTCGTTTGGCTTCATCCCATTGCGCGAACAAATCATCTGCTGTTACATCATCACGAACATCATTAAAATATCCACAGAAAGTACAACCCGATTTCCACCACCAAACACAGCCGCGAGTTCGTAAAATTACAGTCGCGGCTGTACAAGGAGTCCCGTCAGGTAGGGTTTCAGGAGTTTTGTAAACCGTCGCTGGGCGGGAAGCATCCCAAGATTCTCGGCGTGAAATCGATGATACAGAATTTTCTGGAGCCTTGACGAGATGATGGATTTTGACAGCTTTTGAGCCATCACCGAGTAAGCCACAAGCCTCTGCCATGATTTGTCGACTCTGAACCCTGACTTGATTCTGACGGGTCCAATAGGTCAACCTAATTTGCCGGCTTGCATCGTAAGTGGTATGGAATCTGTTTCGGAGAGTGGGGGTTCGAAATCAGACTTAGTCGATAATTTACTCGACAAAATGAGTGAGAATGATAAAAAATCTCTGAAGAGTTGGTACTGGTACGACTGGGCCAATCAAGCCTTTGCACTCACTGTTCTTACCGTAGTAGTCCCTACTTTGCTATCCAGTATGTTCAATCTAGCCACTGGGGGTGGGAAGGAGTATGCTGGATGGGAAGTTACCGGTGATGGATTCTATGCTATTGTGCTAGCAATATCTAGTATGTTTGTTGCAATTAGTAGTCCGATTCTTGGCGCTGTAGCAGATCGAATGCCGATAAAGAAGAAAATTTTGTGGATATACACGATTATTGGTATTGTATTTACTGCATTAATGGGGCTCTCGCCTTTCATGGGAGAGGATTCATCGTGGAAATTCCTCGCAATTTGTTTAGTCATTGGTAATATTGGATTTGCAGGAGGGAATGTAATCTACTACGCTTTCATGCCCTATCTTGCAGATAATCGATTAATGGATCATGTTTCTAGTTGGGGATATGCCTATGGATATGCTGGAGGCTCACTACTACTAATCGCACACTTAGTCATCGGGACGACTGGTTTCTTTGGACTTACCACAAGTTGGAGCCCTCCGGTACTTAGCTTCGTCTTCATCACCAGTGCACTATGGTGGTTAGGTTTTGGAATGCCAATTTTCAAGAATACGCCTGAACCAGAAATCCCCAATCCCACTGAGTACGAATCTGTGATTGAAGCAATGATTGACGGATTCAGAGAAGTTGGTAAAACATTCAAGGAAATAAAGAAGTACAAAGTATTGGTAACTTACTTAATTGGATATCTTCTTTTCTATGATGGTATCAATACCATTGGAGCAATGGCCTCAGCCTTTGCGGATTCGGTTCTAAGAATTAATCCGACTATGAATTTCGTACTATTACTAATGGTCAATATCACCGCTATCCCAATGTCGGTAATAGGTGGTCGTCTGGCTTCCAAACATGGTACCAAAAAAGTCCTTGGAGTTGCTCTTTCGGTTTACTGCGTAGTTGCTATACTCGCGGTTGGATTCGCACCCCTAGATCTTGATGATGACCATGAAAGATATGATTTTCAGTATGACTGGAACGAAGATGAGGGTGTTTACGAATTCTCCACACTCTATGATAAAGGAGTAGATGGATGGGTGAGTAAAGAAGGAGACGGGGATGCAGAATTCAGAGATAGTTTCCTCTCTTTCCTGAAGGATGGAGAGGATGAAATAACCGCTCTAAACTTAGAAGATGCCGGCTTATTGGCCATTGAAATGGTTCAAATGACTGACCACAGATTCTCTTTCTCATTTAGTGGTGGGGAGTTGGATGAAAGCGCATCGGTAGGAGATGGGCACCCCTCAATTATTGAAGGCGGTGTGGTGGATTGGTGGCCGAACTTCCTGAGAGACAATGTTTGGGGTCCCGCAGGATTTGGAGTTAACTATCAATGGATTTTGCTTGGAATGATGGTTGGATTGGTAATGGGAACTGCTGGAGCACAGGCTCGCAGTTTATTCGGTATGCTAATCCCAGCATCGAAGACTACTGAGTTCTTCGGATTCTTCGGATTTATTGGAAAAGCAGCGGCTGTATTTGGGCCATTGATTTACTTTGTAGTATCATCTTCGATGGATAGCCGAATGGCCCTTCTCAGCATCGTCATAGTGATATTACTAGGGATGCTGATATTCCTTCGTATTGATGTCGAAGAAGGAATAAGAGTTGCAAAAGCCGTTGATGCTGAAGCTGGATTAATTCGTGGTGAAGAAAAATGAAATCGTTTGATTTTGTTCAGAATTTGTTGACTACTCTAGTCATCCCAATGTTAGCAATTGTTGTGGGAATCGCTGCTACACCAGGCGTCTGGATATTTCTTGAATTTCATCCATTAGTTGCTGAGCAAGAGTACTGGATTGAGATTCTTGGTACAGGCATCCTCCTTGGTTTTGGAGTCATAATTTGGGGTGTCACCTTAGTTTTGTTATCAGGGGTTCTTGGTGGCTTGACTGGACCTCGGGTTGGAGAAGGAAGGTATCCACTCAGATCGTTTGTTACAATCCAGTGGGCATTTTCAATGCTCTTCCATCGTATTGCATTGTTCTTCCTACCAAAACTAGTCCCTTCATTCATTGGAACATTGTACTACAGGCTTTCAGGAGCGAAAATAGGTAAGGGTTGTCAACTAAACACAGAGAATGTTAACGATTGTAAATCAGTAATTATAGGGAACAATGTTGTTCTTGGAGGTGCATGCACAATCAATGCTCATCTCGTTGAAAGAGATGAGTTAGTCATGGCTCCTGTTGTAATAGGCGATGGGGCTCTTATTGGAGCAAAGTCGATTGTACAACCAGGGTGTAAGATAGGAGAGGGAGCAGTAATTGCCACCATGGCTGTACTACCGAAATGGACTGAGGTCCCAGCTGGTGAAGTATGGGCAGGCATTCCTGCAAAATGCATCCGTCGAGCTGATGGATCAAAACCAGAATGATTTTCAATCAATCTTCTGAATCATCGCCAGCATCTTCTTCGAGTTCTTCAGCCATATCCTTGGCGTGAGAAACCGCGTCTTCTGCAGCGTCGAGAGCTTCATCCATTCGCAACTTGAAGGTGTCTTGCTTCGCAGCAAATTCTGCAATCTTCTCGACTGCTGAATCAATCATTTCGTAGCGAGTGTTAATCGCTTCGTTCAGATTTTCGAATAATTGCATATGTTGAACATACCAGTCATCACGAGCACCGAGTTCTGCTTGAGCTGTTTGCAGCGACTCGTCGAGTTCTTCTGCAATTTCAAAAACTCGACCGAGTCGAGCCTTCTCTCGAGAGTACATTTCTTCGGTTTTCTCAAGTTTCGGCAAAAGATGTTCCATCTTCTTGCCGGACTTAGCTCCTTCCATCTCCATACTGCGAATTCGATTGTCCTTTTCGCTCAACAATGATTCTAATCCCTCACGATCGATTTCATGATCGATTGCTTCCTTCTCAAGAGCATCGATAATGCCGTTTTTCTCTTCGAGTTCAGTCTCAATGTTGCGATATGCAACGTATAATTTTTCAAGTCGATCAGATTCTTCGTTCAAGCGCTCTTCGAGCTGCTTTACGCGAACTTCTGGGGTTATCGAACCGCCTTCCGAGACCTACTCTCGCTTTAACTTCGGCGGATTCATTCTCATGATGAACGGCGTTCGCCCATCCTCACTGCGAAACTGCAGCTACTGTCGCGGCAAGGACAGCAGTCAACCGTTTTGAAGAAGGAATGTGGAGTTTTTCGTCCGGTCCATGAGCATTATTTCCTGGTCCCCCTGTACCAGTACAGAGGAAACTTGTGTTTGGGTATTTATTCTGCATCATCGCCATGAAAGGGATTGTCCCTCCAATCCAGGTTGCCATAGGTGGTAATCCACTGATATGCTGGCTGGCTTCTGCAAGTGCTTCCGAGACTTTTCCTTGCATCGGTGGTGCGTGGAAACCATCGGCTGCCGCATCTTGTGCGTAAATGACTTCAGCGCCATATGGTGGATTTTCTTCGAGACGTTGCTTGACAAGTTCGTCTACTGTCGCAGCATCTACTCCTGGAGGAATTCGGAAACTCAACTTAAGATCAGTATTGGTTCGCAAGACGTTTCCTGCGGTTTGGGAAGGTGGTATCCCATCTGCTCCAATAACTGCCATCGCTGGGCGCCAATTCATATCGAGAAGGATTTCTTTTGTTCCAGAATGCTGTGGGAGGAGATTATCTACTACTGGTAATTGATCCCAAATTCCATTTCCGAGAAGTTCTGCTAATGCTGTTGCCTCTTCGTGAACTTTATCCGAGATATCAACATGCATTTCTGGAATTAACACTTTTCCAGTTACTGAATCTTCTACTCTGTCGAGCAGCATTCGCTGAATTCTGAACGAAGATGGAATCGTTCCACCAGACATTCCAGAATGGACACCTTCGTGCGAAACTCTGACAGAAAGGTTTCCAGAAACTAAACCACGTAGGGCTTCAGTAACCCAAATGTGTTCATAATCTGGCCCTCCACTATCAAGAACAACGACTAGGTCTGGGTTGCCTAATTTCTCACTTAGTGCTTCCAAATATGGTGGTAAATCGAATGACCCCGATTCCTCGCATGTTTCTATCAAAAAATGCGAAGTAGGATACGGCACTCCTTGTTCCTGAAGCATCCTGAGTGCCGTAACACAAAGATATCCACCGTATCCATCATCTAATGCGCCACGACCGAATAACCAAGGATCTCGACGGACACCTTTCAATGGATGCAATCCTTCTGACCAAAGATTTGGGCGCGATGGTTGTTTATCAAGATGAGAATAGAAGATGACTTCACCCGGTCCAGTTCCTTCGACCGAAACCAATAACACGGGACTTCGATCATCGATTCTATGGATTTCATAACTCATATTTTCGATGTTTTGTTCGTCGAGCCAAGCCGTAAAAAGGTCAATTGTTGCATCTAATTCACCTTTTTCAGCCCAATTTGGTTCGAATCCAGGTGATAATGCCTCGATTTCAATAAATTTACAGAGACTCGGTAAAATCGAGGATTCCCACAACTCATCCGCTCGCTCACTCAATCGATCCAAATCTACAGCCATAGCCTCCTGTCGTGGAGTCCTTTCTTTGTTTCTTCGACAGTGGAACCTGTAAATTTTCGAAAAATTAGCTCCGATTATTTGTTAATTTCCACCTCAGCAGGACCACAAATTGGAGTTGGCCCCCGATTAAATGGACAAGTTTGGCAAGCTTCTGCATCTTTTCCTGAAAGGCGTTGGTGATTTGATAGGGGTTCATTCGAGGATAATGACATACTCGCTGCTTGAATAAGAATGTCGTCAAGGTCTCGTTGGGCTTGTTCAAACATATCCTGAGGGTATTCGACAAGCCTACCCGTCACACCAATCCAAATCGCTGGCCGGAGAACCTTACGAGTGGCGAAACCCGCCTCAGTGCGAGATTTCTCAAGGCTTTCAATCGCTCGATAATAGAGTGCTAATTGCATTCGATGATGGAGCAGCATGTCAATTTCTGCTTTGCACTGAGGTGTGATTCCAACTTTTCCAGACCCTTCAAGCAAGCCGTCGTCCAAATTGGAATTGAGTTTCCATGCCTCTTCAGTTTTGAGATCGATTGGACGAATTGAAGGCCCATTTTCATCAATTGTACACAAAACCAAATCGATAATACCGTCCATCTCAATAAATGCCTTATCGATTTGAGCAAGCGGTTGGTCACCATCAGGTGTCCATCGGCTACGAATTAGACCCCCCAATGGAGCTGGCATGGAGATGTGGAACGGCATTTCTGTTCGTAATCCTTCAACAATTTTGCCACCATCATCTGAAATCCCTTTTACCAAATTTCCAAGTTCACCATTCTGTAAATTATTAATCATCAAATCTACGAGTTTTTGTGTCGTCTTCTTATCTCCACCGGCTGGAAATAATTCTCCATATACCTGATTGTGGAGGCTCTGTTCAGCCATTTTATCATCATTTGATTGTGTCCAAGACTCACCGAGAGGTGTTGAAGGGGATTCACACCCAGGATTCGGAATACCAAGTTCGACAATTCGATGGATTATTTTTCCGAGCGTTGCCGCATCGACTCCAGCAGGCATTCCGGTGACAACGCTCGATTCTGACCCAGGAATGATTGGGTCAGAAGTCAAGCCACCACGAGTCTCGAACCAATGCCTTCGTGAGCATTGCCCGAGAATAGATAGACGGTGCGGTGCGATACGAATACGTGGTGCTGCGTCGATACGAGCAGGTGGGAAAGCTACTTTTTTACGGGTGGAGGAATTTTGTGCAGCATTATTTGTACGCTCAATTTTCTGTAGTGGAGTATAGAGAGGTTCGTCGTCTGAATCATCGGTACTGAAACAATCTGAGTGATGTAAAACAACCATTCCACTCAGATTAGTCTCGCCGGTAAATGCATCAAAATTCATCGAAAATGGGTTGAGATTACGAATCGTATTAAGAGTTGAAGGTGAGATTTCTGATTCAAAATCATCTTCTCGATTCCAAATCGAATCCCTCTCACCTCGACGCCAAGATCCTTGACGAAGCGATTCTAACCAAATTTGCCCGAGTTGTGGCATGGTTTTGCTGTAATGCCAAGGGATTTGTAATCCAGAAGGCTTCACGGCAATTTCATCTTCAGAATCATCTTTCCAGATCGTTCCTTTCGGTGAGCCAACAAGAATCAATCTGTGTTTGGCCCGAGTCGCTCCAACGTAGAGAAGCCGTCGTGCTTCAGCATCTTTTCTCGCCTGATAAAGCCACTTTGTATGCTCCCAAACACCAGACTTTGCTTTGTCCTCATCAGTCCAAGGAAGTGGACTTCCAGCAAATATTTCTGGACTCACAATCGCTCTCGAACGATACTCATGATTGAGGTTAGTCTGTCGTTTAGAGAATATGTCTACTAGGAAAATAACGCTCGCTTGCAAACCCTTTGAGCCATGAATTGTCATTACTCGAACAGCATCCTTCGGTGGAATTGTCACCGCTTCCATTGCCGAAGAATCCCTCTCTCGTAAATCTCTGATACGGTCAGCGATTACAATTGCATCGCCACCAACCTCAACCATGAGAGAGCGAACCAATTGAGTGAATTGTTCGACATCTTGGAGGGAAGTTGTATCAGGATAAGTTGCGAGTAAATCGGAGCAGTCGAGCGTGTCCTCCAGCAATTCGGTAATTCGACCAGTTTCAGCAAGGGCAATCCACCGGTCGATGAGGTTTTTTTGACGAGAATTGATTGCAAATTCAGCCATTCGATGAAGCAGATTTTCATCTCGTTTAGCCGAACTGATGAATAGTTGCAATCTAGCATCATCAAAACCAACTAAACTAGAGCGCGCGACCCAAGCTGCATTGTGACGGTCGAATGGTCGCGCGATTAATTGCAGTAATCCATCGAGTGCGTGCACTGCTGGACGCTCAAGTAAACCTCCTTCCCGATCGGCTTGAGCATCGATTCCAAAGTCATTCAAATACCGTATTATTACATCACGAATTCGCACACGAGTTGGTAGCAGCACCATGATTTCGTGCGCTGGAACTGGTTTTGATTTAGATAACACATCCCATCGGCCATCAGGTGATTTAACCCTAACTGAACGACCTTCAATTAAACTCTTAATCCGCAGGGCAATCATCATCCCTTGACGCTCCATTGAATCTGGTGCACCCGGCCCAAAAGCATCGAGATATTCGTACAAATTGGTGGGTGGATCTGTTGTGATTTCTTTGTTGAGAGGGCAGAGCCACTCGATTGAACCACTCGATTTTGTTAAGTCTGGACAAGCGAATAATTCTTGAGAATCTGCATAAAAATCACCACTTGGAACTGTCCGATGACGTGGTGAAAAAATATCGGTCCACCATTGATTCATCACACGTAATAAACCACCATCTGTTCGATAATTTACATTCAAAGAAACGTGACCTTCTACCCGCCTATCGACCTCTTCTTGACTTGGTGAAGAAAGTCCTTGATCTGTTGCATCGAACGGAATCCAACCGACTAAATCACGTCCACCATCCTGCCATATTTTTGTCGCTTGAACAATTGTCAAAGGATGGTCATTTCGCGGATCTCGACTATGTGTTTCACTTCGCAGTGATGGTTTTCTTGTCAATTCAGAAAGACTTGCGAACTCCTGCTTATTGACCTCTCTTAGAGTACGGGCATATGTGCGAAATCCTGTGACTTCGGCTTGTCGGAACGCATAGATGCTTTGCTTTACATCTCCAACATAACATACTGTTGGCTGCCATGGTGTATTCGGAATTTCGGGGTCTCCGTCTACCCATTCTCGCTCGCCCCATAGCCTTGCTAATAGTCTCCATTGTAGTGGGGAATTATCTTGGGCTTCATCGATGATGAAGGCACGGTACCTGCGTCTAATCTTCTTCAATAATCCATAACGATGGGTTAAATCGGTGCGAATTTGACCTAAATGAGCTGCAGCTTCACCGGCTCGACTGGGTTCCGCTTCCAGTGCATCAAGAGCAGTAAATGCAGTGAAGATATTCTCATCTCGCCAGGGTTCGGCGCTCGATTTGTCGAGTGCTGACTGAATCGAAGGATGGTAAAATTCTCGACATGCTTCTGGGCAATTAGCTAAAAGTAAGTCGCCGGCCAATCGTTGAATATCATCAAAATCATGAACTTCATCTCGGGCTTTTAGTTTGGCGAGGATTCCTTGAAAGCCACGTAAAATTAATCGTAAATCATCAAGATTTCGAGCCTCGTGGGAGAGTGAAAAACGGTGTGCAGTCCCCTTGCCAACAGTTGGAGCAAACTCAGGAAGCTCTTCTGGAAGTGTCGCAAGGGGAGATTGCCAATTTTCATTCGAACATGGAGGGGGAGTCTCATCGAGTAGTATGGCTGTTCGAGTGAAGTGAAGGTAAGTTTGACCGACTGTAGTACTCCATAATTCATTGAAACTTTTCGCGGTTACATCGAAAATAGATTTCAATGGACCGAAATTTTCGATGCCTTTTGGCCAATCATCATTCGGCAGCGAAGCGCGTGGGAAAAATGTGATTTTTTTGTTGAACCAGGTTGAACGATTAGCAGTACATTGCAAAATATGACCAAGCCAGATTAATTTATCCCAAATTTGGTCACCTGGACCATCGTCAACTAATCGATCTAAGCATGCAATTCGAGTGTTTGCATCCCAAGCACCTCCTAAATCAGCAATATGGGATTTGACTGATTGGCAATATTCATCAATAAGTCTGTGAATTTCTTCAGTAAATCCATTTAGAGATTTTTCATCAATCGATTCCAATATTCGTCCTAACAATAATTCTGCTGAAATTGCATCCTTTTCATCAAGTAAATTTCGAATCCCTTCCTCGATGAAAACTGAGCGAGTGACAAGAGAACGAAGGACTGAAGTTGCTCGGCGGCGACCGGAATAATGGCGTTGAATTCTGTCGCGAGCAGCCAAAACTGATTCTGCAATTTTAGCGGAAATTCCAGCATCGACTGCTTCACCGATAAGATTCGGTGAACTTGGCAATCTCCAAAGTGTATTAAGGGCGGATTCGGTTAGTAAAATTCGGCCTGAATCTGAGACATTTTCGCGGCTTAATGCATCTCCTAAAATACCGCGATAAGGAGCCACTAACTGATTAAAGAACGAATCAATCGTCCCGATTGGCGCATCATCGAGAAGAGTCAATAATTGCTCATTAAATCCTTGATGGCGTATTCTAGGATCCTTTCGATATGTGCCATCATCACTAGCTGAGCCCGGCTTTAATCTCGAAATTCTCTTGCGAAGTCGATCTCGCATTTCATCTGCTGCTCGATTTGTAAATGTCAACAAAACAACTTCGCCAGGCAATAATCCTCCCCATTTCCTCAAATCGATTCTTTCAGCCGAACCGGCGACCAGCAACCCACTTTGCAATCGAGATGGACGCTCAGGTTTTGGCAATATTCGTGTTGCTCGTTGATCTTCACAGAGATAATGTTCGATAACTCTGTCAACGATAGTGCTGGTCTTTCCAGTACCTGCACCAGCATCGACCACGATGTGAGAATCTAGGTTTAGAGCGAGGAGTTGGGCTGTATTCAACTGCATCAATTATCCTCCTTCAAATTTACATCGCAAATTTCTGCCACCCTACAAAATTTACACGCATCTTGAGATGGTGTAGGATGAACTCGACCATTATTAGCACCGTTTGCAACACCTAAAGCAACGGATATTCTTGCGGCTAGCCATGCCCTTAATGGATCGCTTTGAGGGTTCTTATCCTCATTTCTAAATCGATATCGGTCATGAGTAAAAGTTGTTCTTTTACCAAATGAAGCACCTTCATTTGTAGGTTTGAAATGGTTTGAAATTTCTATGAGATGAGTAGTTTTGTGACCTAGAACAGAAATCCCTGCGGCTACGACTAAATCACCCGGGTGAGCAATTTCCCATGCACGGGCGTAAAGGGCTAGTTGCAATTCTTCGAGCAGTCCCTTTGCATGACGATCATCTACTTTTGTTGATTCGCTGGTTTTGAGATCTCGAATTGCAATTAATCGTCGAGGTTTCCAGTCAGTACCAACAATTTTCAAAGGAGCAATGGATTCGCTTCCTTCCGCATTAAACCAAATAGACTCATTCTCATCGAATGATAGTAAATCTACACGATCGATCATTCCTCTCAAACGCAGTGAAGGTAATGCTTCACCACCTGGGATGGTAATTTCTGCTGGTAATTCAATCTCAATTCCTCGTTCATCGTGATTGGTCAATTCCCATTCTAATGCAAGAGGAATTGCTCCAGTCAATTCAAGCTCAGATCGTATCATTCGGCCAATTCGGCCGGCAATCGCTGTCGGCTGAGGATTTGGTGTCCAATTCATCCATTCGCGCAGATTCATTCCCGTCATCATTCGAACGCGATTGGTCGAGACCGCATCACTACGATTTAGCCAAGGTGCGCGGTCATCTAGAACCTCGAGAGCGATTTTCATGATTTGCTCTTCATCAATACCAGATTTCGCGATACTGAGAGGAATTTTACTATCTCTGCTAAAGTCTATTTCACGGTCGCCTCCCATATCAAAATTTAGTATTTTACACAATAAATCATGATGGACATTATGGAATAAATCACCATGAGTTCGCGAGTCCAAATCTTCAGTTTGTAAATCTTCAACATCAGCATACAAACCGCGACCTAACCAGCCAGCACGCGGGCATCTCACCCAATCGTGGAGACGGCTGGCTGACCAAATCGAAATGTTTTGTTCCGCTCCAACAGCATGTCCATGTCGAGCATCATTTACCAGTGAATGGACAGGAAGTGGTGTGAATGGGCGAGGATCGATTGTGACCGTCCTAATCTCCTTAGATGCTGCACCGGTGCGAGCACTGATGACCGGCCAACGTTCATTCACCCTAGGCGGAGTGATGTCTTTTGGTGAGCGTTTTTTGAGATCTTCTTGGCGAAATTGAAACAGATGATTTTTGGCTGAATTGGGCAAATATCCATCTTCTTCAGCCACGGTCGGTTGTCGTCTCTCACGGTCTCTTTGAAGAGATGAATCCAGTGAAATTGTTATCGAATCAGGATTCAATGCAGGGGTAATCGGTTCGATGTTTTGGCGCATGCGCTTACCATCTATTTGCCGATGAGCACGTGGACTCAACAAAGTGATTTTATCCAATTCAAATCTCTCACAATCATCATCTGGATCTTGCTCGAACGACCATTCTCGAATTGGGGCAGCTGCTGGGGTTGCTTCATCAAGGCTTGGATCGAGAATGATTACCTCATTTGCACAATTCAGGAAGTGATCACGATGGTGCCGAGCTTGACGGATGGGTCCGTCTGGTCTCAGTAGGTTCTTTTCATGTCGTTCTTCGTCTCCGAGAAAGGGTAATTTAGGTACACGCAAATCCCAAGATATACTCGAAGTATTTGCAAGAATGAGCAAATCTGCTGAACAGCCAAGAGCTTGGTTTGGATTCAATAATCTTAATCTTGAACTCAGTCTACTCTGGCTTGATTTCAATTCGGCAGAACGTAATAGAGTTGAGATTTGATCAACCCAATCTGGGCCCATTCTTGGTTGATTAAAGCCACCTAAGGATTGAGATGAACGTAAGGAGGCCAATTCTTTCACAATAGTTTGAATGACGGCGACTGGAGTTGCAGATACTCCATCCGAATTTTCAATTCGAGACTCAACATCGAAATTAGATAAGGTTGTCATCAACCATTTGTCACCAGTTTTTGTTGATGCTGATAAAGGTAATTTATTTCCGCTAAAGCAGCCTATTTTATCACACTCATCGAATACAATCCTGTCGGCTCCAGTCAAGACTGGTCTTAGGCTATTTACGACGGATAATAACCACCACAGTGTCGACTCTTTGGCAATGGCGTCGCGCTTTTTATGGGGTGGCCGAGAGAGAGTTTCTATCCAACGTAATAATGCCCCAGGGCCACCTAAAATATGATCGCTGCGAGCTAATTCACTCATTAAATTTGCATCGGGAACTGGCCGGATTTCTGGATTTGATGAATGATGTAAAATCTCAGGAAATAGTTTGATTGAATTTTGTAAGGCTAAGGCTCTCAACTTATCCAAAGAGAACGAATCTGGCCCATGTCCAACTTGAATCAAAGAGTGTAACCAATGTCCAAGGGAGTGTCCTATTACCGTTGAATTTTCAATGATAATTGGGAATCCTAAATCTCGCAATGAACGATTCCATTTCCCCTTATTATTCGTTAAATTTGGATCGATGATGATGATTTTCATCGTTGAGCTTTCCCTCAATTTTTCATCGGCGAAAGCTATTGCGGCGTGAAATGATTGGCTTTCACGTTGCAATAATACTCGCCTTACTATAGATTCAGAATTATTAAGACGAAGTTCATGTCTCGGCACCCATTCCGGCAAATTTTTTGATTCTTTTACTGGATATTTATCTTCGAGTAAAATACCATGGGTACCGAGTCGAAAACTGCCCTTGTTTGCAAGTTGATGAATAGGGCAATGTTTCGATATTGCAATCATCAAATCGATGTGAGATTGAGGAAGAAGAGGGGGATGATTTAGCATGATGATACCATCGATATCAAGCAAGGAAAACGGGTACTCTCCTCCATCTAAACGCTCGATTAACCGGTCAAAAACAAAGTCGGGATGAGTTCCTTCCAAGCTTTTCTCGATTTTCCTTAAAATTTGACGGAATGTATTGATTCCTGGCCCTTCAATGCAATTCAGAAAGAGCGGTGGTTTTTCCCATTCCCCACCTCATAGTCGGTAAAGGATTAATCAAAGGAAAACCGAGCTTCTCAGCTTCTCGCTGACAGGATTCATGCAAAATCAACTCGAAGGATGAATCCGTCGATAATACTCGTGGTAGCCTAAAATCCGCCACCAATAAGGACGCTAATGATTCCACTGTTTGATGTAGCGTCCTATCGATAACACGCCCTCCTTCTGCTAAATCTGCAAGAATTTCTCGGCGCGCCTCTTCGCTGGGGTAAACCACCATGATGCGTGCCGAACCACCTAATTTCAATGAACGAGGATCGACAATTTGCTTCACGAGGTGAGCCTTGAGCCAATTAGGGAAAGTGCCGGGAGTGACTTCCTCGTTAGAGATTTGATTTTCACGAACTTCCAACATGGCCTCACCGAGCGTTGACGATGTACGGCGGGGGTTATTCAACCCAACGATACAATTCGCCGATGATGGCCTACTCAATCATCTCTTCGTGGTAGCAGAGCAGCCCCAAATAATGGCAAAAGAAGAGATAATGCAGGAGCTGGAAGTGCCGCAGTGAACGAATTATCTTCCTCGACTTCGGGTGAGAACCAATTGAAAACTAATACTGCAGACAAATCATCGCCATCAAAAGCGGCGATGTGCTCGACTGGCATCTGGCCAGAAATTACCGGAAGTTTGACTACATCGCGTAAAATGTGATGATAAAAATCGGCTCCATTTCCACCTTCTGGAAAATATCCAACATCTTCAATAAAGTAAATCATCGGCTGAATTTCTAAATCTGAATACATATTGGGAACTGAAATATCCCAAATAAAAATTTCTTCTCCGGCTTCACTCGTAAAAGATAATGATCCTGAAAAACCACTTTTGTCTATTGTCGAACCTGTATTGAGAGAGATTGAATAATCATTCTCGATTGAGTCTGAAGTAGGCGATGTTCCAATATGGAACCTTTCGCCGTCAAAAATATTAGTTGGCGCTAAGCGTTCTCCACCTGCGGCAGAGAGTGAGGTTTGCGCGTATCGACCGACCCAATAATCATCGGTAGATTCAGCGCCGAAAGGATCTTGAGTTTCGGCAATAAAACGATGAAAATGTGCTTGGAGAATGTTTTCACCATCGATTATGTTTTCCATTGCCGCCTCTGTTTGGAGACAATTCGTGCACCATGTAGCGGTGTAAACTTCGATGATTGTCGGCCAATCAACTCCATCTAAACTAGTCGATTCCTCAGTTGTATTATTGGAAAGAGAAATTGATATCCCTCCTAATGTCCCCGAATCTTGCCAAGATTCTTCGACAACATCTATCCATGTTATGGATTCAGTAGGAGAAACACCGGCAACGTTGCCAGCGAGAAGAAGAATGGTCACGAGAATCGTGAATAGGGAACGACTCATGACCATTCGGTGTAATGTGATACACTCAAATGCTTGGGTTCTGTGATACCAATTACAATACCGATTCAAACGCTGTAATCGCGCGCTTAATATCCTGATCCATGATGTGAAGATGGATGACCGCACGTATTGTCGAATCGTCAATTGTCAGAGTATCAACACCATGATCTGCAAGCCTATCGACGAGCGCCTGCGCCTCACCTTCAGCGGTTGAGATGTAAACCATATTCGACTGCACCGAATCTAAATCAACGCTGAATCCTGACATATCATTCACT